>ENA-ORXR01000466-ORXR01000466.1-marine-metagenome-genome-assembly--contig:-NODE-466-length-54957-cov-20.279118_pt1 | contig 54957 bp, 47 predicted proteins | sample MGYA00237866_ERZ511479 | MGnify/ENA metagenome assembly ERZ511479 | reverse complement strand
ATAGCAGCCGAGCTAAAAGCAAAACAGGACGCAGAACGACTAGCAGCTGAAAAAGCAAAACGCCTAGAGCAAGAACGCATCGCCCTAGAAGCAAAACGCAAAGCGGAACTAGAAGCCAAGCAAGCAGAAGAAGCCAGAATAGCAGCCGAGCTAAAAGCAAAACAGGACGCAGAACGACTAGCAGCTGAAAAAGCAAAACGCCTAGAGCAAGAACGTATCGCCCTAGAAGCAAAACGCAAAGCGGAGCTAGAAGCCAAGCAAGCAGAAGAAGCCAGAATAGCAGCCGAGCTAAAAGCTAAACAGGAAGCAGAACGACTGGCAGCTGAAAAAATAAAAGAAAAAACATCTACGAAAGTAGCACCTCGTGAAAAAGATACCTATACAGAACAGATAACGGATTCCAAGGGAAAATATAAAGTTAGAACTTACGAAGAGATCATCTCTGATGTCAAGAAGAATAAAGAACTATACAATCGCAGGTCCAATTCGAAAGAACAGCGTGAGGATGCTACTTATGAAGAAAACGATGACTGGAGATAAAAGCCTACCGAAAAATTGTGCCTGATGTTTCGTAAAAACACATCAAATTTGCTATGGACATGGTAAGAATCATGTTACCTAAGTAGCATTCCACTACCTACGTGTTTTACTAATTTTGAAATAATTATTCCTAAAAATTTTATCAAGCAATGATAGTAAACCATACGATATAGTTGCTCCTAACAACAATTCTTAGATTAATGTGTTATTTTTGTGGGTTGAAATTTTAATACCATATACCACCATTATGAATAATATATTGAGAATCCTCTTGATTCTGACTTTCGGAATTACACTCCAAGCACAAAATAGCGACAAAGCAATCGTAAAAAAGAACTTCGATAAAGAAGCGATGAAGCGACATATTTATTATCTGGCTTCGGATGAACTTGAAGGAAGAGACACGCCATCAAAAGGACAAGAGCTAGCAGCGCAATACATCGCTACAGAATTTAAAAAGTACGGTGTAAAACCAGTTAACGGAACTTACTTCCAAAATGTGCCAATGCGCCTGTCTAAACCCATGACTAAAGGAACCATCAGTATTGGTGATAAGGCATTACAATTCCCCAAGGATTTCATCATGATGGACCCAGAAAACGTGAAGATGGGTGCGGAATTAGTATTTGTCAATTATGGTTTAGAAAATGACTACGATGATATTGATGTAGCAGGTAAAATTGCCGTAATGCTATGCGGTTCAAAAAGCGAGACGAGTCCACGAGCCTGGTTTAGAATGAAGGCCGCCAAACAACAAATGGCTAAAGAGAAAGGTGCAGTTGGTATCATTGAGTTATTTCACTCCACTCGATTTCCTTGGAGATTTATCTCAGGAAGAGTTAGCAGAGAACAGGTAGCACTTGACGCTTCAGCAGGTAGTGCCGCTGATGATCTGCCGCATTTTTGGGTCAATGCCTCTAATCCTGATCGCGTTGTTGAATTTAAAGCGCCTACCACAGTTAAAATTATGACTGAAGGCATTGACAACAATCGTTTTAATGTAAAAAACGTTGTAGGAATGGTTGAAGGAACCGACCCGACATTGAAAAACGAATATATCATCTACTCTGCGCATTACGATCATGTAGGTATTGGTGCTCCAGATGCGCGCGGCGATAGTATTTACAATGGTGCTCGAGATAATGCTGCTGGAACCGCTTCAGTATTAAGTGCTGCAGCAAATATTGCAAAGTTCCCCACCAAACGCTCTGCACTTTTTGTCTTATTCACTGGTGAGGAAAAGGGATTACTTGGAAGCGCTTATTTTGTAGACAATGCCCCAGTACCACTCGACAAAATTGCTTATTGCTTTAATATAGATGGCGCAGGTTACAATGACACCAAAGTCATCACCGTTATTGGTCTAGAGCGCACAACTGTAAGAAATCACTTCGAAAAGGCTTGTAAGACCTTTAAATTAGAAGCTATTCAAGACAGAATGCCTGAACAAAATCTATTTGATCGTTCAGACAATGTGAATTTTGCGAAAGAAGGGATTCCTGCCCCTACATTCAGCCTAGGTATCACTGCTTTTGATGAAGAAATTTCGAAATACTACCATCAAGCAGGAGACAATCCCAATACGATGGATTATAAGTACCTAAATAAATACTGTAGATCGTTTATCTACGCCGGTCGCTTAATTGCCAATGACCCAAGCAAACACTTTTGGGTAGAAGGAGACAAGTACTATGATGCTGGTGTTAAATTATATGGGAAATAGTGGTTAGTGTTTAGTGTTTCATTATTAATGACGTATAGATCGACATATTTGTCTGTGAATTAATACTGCATTCGGCGAATATTATTGTTTAAATCATTAACAAGTATACATCCATTGCGTCAATAATTAATCATTAAACATGGAGTGCACTCCGAAAAGTCTCTTTTGTCCAAACTCATCGTTTTCAAGAATTTTAAAGTCCTCATTAACATTGCGTCAATAATTAATCATTAATAAACTATCCAAATAATTGCTCAAAGAGTTCATCTACCTTAGCCACTGTGTTGACCTTGATTGAATACTGTGACAAGTCTAGTCCTTTCAAGTTGTATTTAGAAATGTATATCTCTTTAAATCCTAGGCGGTCCGCCTCCTGAATTCGTTGATCGATACGGGTGACTGCACGAATCTCGCCACTTAGACCAACTTCTCCTGCGAAGCAGATATTGCCAGGTACGACGATATCTTGCAATGAAGACACCAGTGCTGAAACAATAGCCAAATCGATTGCCGGATCATCGATTTTTAATCCTCCAGCAATATTTAGGAAAACGTCATTGAGTCCGAACTTAAAACCACCGCGTTTTTCGAGTACTGCCAACAGCATACTCAGTCGTCTCATGTCAAATCCGTTGGCGGAGCGCTGTGGGTTGCCGTAGACGGCTGTACTTACCAGTGCCTGTGTTTCTACGAGCATGGGACGCAAGCCTTCAAGGGTGGCGCATACAGCGCTTCCACTGAGCTCTTCTTCCTTTTGATTGAGCAGGAGTTCGGAGGGATTACTGACTTCTCTTAGTCCGTCGGCTCTCATTTCGTATATACCTAATTCAGCGGAGGACCCGTATCTGTTTTTAATTGTCCTTAGTATCCTATAAGTGTAGTGCTGATCGCCTTCAAACTGTAGGACGGTATCAACAATGTGTTCTAAGAGTTTGGGACCTGCGATTGAACCATCTTTAGTGATATGACCGATAACGATAACTGGAACATTGGTTTCCTTAGCCAATCGCTGCAACTCCCCTGCACATTCCCTGATTTGAGAAACACTTCCTTGTGGGGATTCCAGAAACGGTGAAGAAAGCGTTTGAATAGAGTCAATGACTAATATTTGTGGTTGCAGCTTAGCGAATTGTTGAAATAATTTCTGAGTATTGGTTTCGGTAAGGATATAACACGATTTATTTTGGATACCGATCCGTTCTGCCCTCATTTTTATTTGCTCTTCACTTTCCTCACCAGTCACATAAAGGACTTTGAGGGGAAGGCGCAGTGCTGTTTGCAGGATAAGCGTTGATTTCCCGATCCCAGGTTGACCACCGATTAGGATTACTGAGCCAGCCACAATGCCGCCGCCCAAAACTCTGTTGAGTTCTTTGTCTGGTGTCGGTATTCTGATTGTTTTACCGCCCTGAACGTCTTGTAACGGAATCGGGACGACGGTTCTTTTTTCGTTGTTGGCCCAGGTCCGTGATTCCTGTTTACTGTCGTCTTTTGAGATTATTTCTTCTGAATAGGTGTTCCATTCATTACATGCGGTACATTTTCCAATCCATTTTGGAGAAGAGTGTCCACAATTTTTACAAAAAAAAGATTTTTTTACTTTTGCCATTGGTTCTCAAAATTAACAGTATAATTCATTAACCACAGTACAATTCAAGGAATTTTTATTATATCTAAACAAAAAAAAAGATTTTTAAAAAAAAAGTCATACCTTGCGAGTGACTTTTAGTGTAACCCTCGTCTTAATAGTGAATTTAGGAAATAGACGAGGTACATAAAAGGAGCTTAAAACGAAGCTTCTCCTTAAAATTTCCAACTAACATTGGATAAATTGGGAAGCAGCCTTAAGCAAGCTGTTTTGGATAGTAACATAGTTTTATATTGTTTTTTTGGGGTTACAGGGCATCACAATTTATTGTGAGCCCTGTTTTTTTATGTAGCTTTCCCTTAAAACACGCTCTCTTATAGCATTAGCACCTTCGCTATAGTAAATGCTTCTTAGCAATTTAAAAATAAATGGCAAGTACAATTATCCTGAATGGGAATGCTCAGTTTGAAAATCCTGCGAATTGTATTGATGACAATGTTAGCGATCTGGATATCTTATTACAATGTTGTATTATTTATTTAAGATAAGGGACTGAAAACACTTTTTTACCTCCTCAACCGCTTTAGAATTAAAAAATTAAGGAATGTTGCATATTGAGAATCAATCAATATTTAAAATAAATTCTGGTTTTTTGGGTATTTTAACGATAAATGTTGCTCCAGCTCCAAGAATTGAATTGACTAATATTTCACCACCCATATTTTTAATAATCTTCTTACAAATTGCTAATCCAATTCCAGAACCAACATATTTATCTCTCGGGTGTAATTGGTTAAAAATTCCAAATATTTTCTCTTGAAATTGTTTTTCAATACCGATACCATTGTCAGAGACATGAAAAACAAAATGATCTTTTTCTTCATCACAATTGATATCAATAACAGGAGGAACGCCCTCTTTCTGAAACTTAATGGCGTTGGCAATCAAATTTTGAAACAATTGAATCATTCCTGTTCTTGTAGCAAAAATCATCGGCAAGTCACTACAATTTATTGTGGCATCAGACTCTTTAATATTGAGAAAGAGATTATTTTGAACAATGGCTAGAATATGGTCCAGATCTATTTCAACAATAGCAATAGTGTTTAATCCTGCGGTAGCATACTGTAGAAGGTCATCTAACATAGACTGCATTCTGATGGAGGCAGATTTAATAAATCGAACGTATTCTACTGATTCAGGATTACTGTCAAGGCTTTTACATTGCATCTGCAACATATCACTGAATTGACTAATCACTCTTAATGGTTCACGCATGTCATGTGCGGCGCGGTTTGCAAACTGTTTTAACTCATCATTAAGACTAGTCAACTGTTTGATGAGTTGATTTTTCTTGTCTGCTTCAAACTTAGATCTTAGGCCAATAATTGTTTTAGTTTGTTCAGTACAGAAGAGTTCATCCTTCATCACGGTGTACTTTTCTAAATAGAGATATGCTTTTTTGTAATTATCAACCAATAGAAAACTATCTGATAAATTCTTGTAAGCTTCCATTATCAGTAGCTTTGCTCCAATTCTTTTTGCTACTTTCAAACTTTTTTCAGAAAAAGCCATGGCATTTTCTGATTTCTTCAAATGTAAGTAGAGTGTACTGATATTTTTAAGCGTTTCTGCTTCTCCAGTGGGATTGGAAGACTCCTGAATTTTTAACCCTTTGAACAAATACTCTCTAGCAGATTTGTAATCTCCCAGTTTCAAATAAACTTCACCCAAGATACTGTATGCCGACCCAAGCGCAACATTATCATTTATTTCCATGATGATACTCAATGCTTCCTCAACGCATTCGATAGCTTTTGAATATTCTTTTTTTGAGATATGGACTTTGGCGGAATTATTTAAAGCATAAGCGACCGCTTTTTGATTATTAGTTTCTTTGGCTATCTCTAGCGATAAGTTGTAATAATCTAGTGATTTTTTATATTCTTTTTGTTGTTCAAAAAGAAATCCAATATTGTTATATGCAGAAGCAATTAAGACTTTTTCATTATTACTAATTCCAATATTAAGACATTTAAAAAAATACTCAGACGCTTTGGTAAAATCTCCTTGATAACAATAAACACTACCGATATTAGAATAAGTCCCCGAAAGTTTAGGATCATCGAGGTTGGTTGGTTTATAACATTCTATTATTTTTTTAAAATAGTCAATAGCCTTCTCATAATGTCCTACTTTTTTCTCAAGTGACCCAAGTAAAGTACACATAGAACAGCTAATATCTATATTTCCTATTTCTCTTGCCCGATCTAATGTTTCAATCGCAATCTCCTTGGCTTTCTCATGCTCGCTTTCAAAGATCGCCCAGGCGGCACCAGCATAATACTCCAAATTAGTCTTTCGGGATCCCAAGTTAGTTTCTTGCGTATTCATTCGATTTTTTAACATTATACGATAAAAAAAGATAAATGTTTCTAAAAAAACAAAAATGTTATTGGCGATTCAAATTTAAGGTTTTAAAACCAAAAAAATATAATATCATGTATTTTTATTGGTGTTCCTCTCAACAAAATCAATGATTTTGCCAGCGATATCTATTTTTGTCGTTCCTTCAATTCCCTCTAACCCAGGAGATGCATTCACTTCCATAATTAGTGGTCCTCGTTTAGATTGTAACATATCTACACCAGCAATTCCAAGGCCCATTACCTCGGCAGCTTTAAGAGCAGAAGCCTCTTCCTCATCAGAAAGTTGGATGGCTTGAGCCATTCCTCCCCGATGAAGATTTGACCTAAACTCTCCTTTTCTTGCTTGTCGTTTCATCGCTCCTACAACAACCCCATCAATAACAAAGGCTCGGATGTCGGCTCCTGAAGCCTCTTTAATAAATTCTTGAACTATGATTCTGGCTCTCAACTGATTGAAGGCATCAATAACAGATTCAGCGGCGTTTTTGCTTTCAGTGAGCACTACACCAAGGCCTTGAGTACCTTCTAATAATTTGATGACTAAAGGCACATCTCCGACATAAGGAATCAGGTCATCAATTCCCCTTGGATAATTAGAAAAAACAGTCTTCGGCATTCCCAAACCGGAATTGGAGAGTAGTTGTAAACACCTCAGTTTATCCCTTGAGCGCAATAAAGACTCAGAGCCAATAGCAGTAAACACATTCATCATTTCAAATTGACGGATTACCGCTGCGCCATAATAGGTAACCGATGCCCCAATCCTAGGAATGACTGCTTGAACGTCCCGCAAAATTGTATTTCTATAACCGATTTGTGGTTTATTTTTTTCAATCGCAATATTACACATGAGATGGTCGATGACTCTCACTGAATGGCCACGCAATCTTGCAGCTTCTACTAGGCGCATCGTAGAATATAAGCTCGCTTTCCGTGATAAAATTAGTAAGTTCATTGTATTTAATTAATCAACTATTTCTTCATCAAAACCAATATGAAACAAGGCATCTCCTTGATTGACAATAGGCGCATTATTGTGCCCAAACAATTTTCCTTTACGGGCAGCTGGGACATCGACACTCCACTGTCCGTATGGATCATTGATTACACCGAGCACTTCCCCTTCCTCCACAGAATCTCCTGATTGGCGAATCCACTGAAACATTCCAGAACGTAAGGCTCGTATCCACTTTCTACTATTGAAGCGTATGGTCTCCTTGGCTGGAGGTGCCACATCTATCATCCCTGAGGAGTGCATAATTCGCTTAAGACCGTTTATCCCTTCGTTGATAGAAAAGGGGTCTAATCTAAGGGACTGACCACCTTCGAAAACAATGATAGGGATGTCGAGATCGTAGGCCTGCTTCCTCAGTGAACCCCCTATGGGTTTTGAAGGAATCAAAAAAGGAGAGGCGAATGTTCTTGCCAGATTATTTGATTTGATATCTTCTTTGGTATATCGAATTTGTGGATAATTGTATCGACTTGCACCTCCTGTGTGAAAGTCAACCCCCAAATCTACTGCTGGTAATACTTTTTTTGAGATGGCATATGCCACTCTAGAGGCCAGTGATCCCTTTTTCGTTCCTGGAAAACTTCGGTTAACGTCTTTACCATCTGGCAAATCTCTGGAGAAGTTGAGGAATCCGTAAATATTGACAATGGGAATTGCGACAATACTACCACGTTTAATGTTATTAAACAATCCAGACGCGATTGATTTTCTGACAATCTCAATTCCGTTGATCTCATCACCGTGAACCCCTCCAACGATAAGGATTTTGGGCCCAGGGATCTCACTTCTATAAACGTGAATTTGAATACCTATTTGGGTACCGGAGTGTAGACTCGCAACATTCATCCTAACGATTTTTTGTTCGCCGGATAGTATTATATTTTTATTTATAATAAATTCATTCATAAATTATTCGGGTCATATTTATTTGTAAAAAGATAAAAAATATTATATTTATTTAGATGAATTTTTGGTAAGATTCTTGTATTTTACGGGAAGAGAAAGCTATTAGTTCATAATAATAAAAAATAAATTGAATCATTTAAGTTGAAAGTCAATAAATAAGCCAGAATTCCCCCCAAATCTCCAATTTTCATACTTTCCTCTCCAATAATTTATTATTTAACCCTAAAGTAAGTAATTTCATTAGATGAAACTTAACTTAGATATTGCTTGTCCAAGCAAACCAGAATGGTTACATGCTGTAATGAATGATTTTGATTCTTTTTTACAAGATCATGCAGACTGTGAACGTAAAGCGTCGGCAATGGCAATGAGTTTTGTTGCCAAGTATCCAGACAGAAAAGAAATCCTACCTGAATTGATTGAAACCGCAGTGGAAGAACTAGAACATTTCCAACAGGTTTACCAATTAATGGAAAAAAGAAATATTGATTTGCCTTCTGGAATGAGCAAAGATATTTATGTTACTCAATTGATTCAGGCTTGTAGGTCTCAAAAGGAGGAGCGTTTTATGGATCGTCTCCTAGTCGCTTCTGTTGTTGAAACAAGAGGTGCAGAACGATTTCGGTTAATCGCGGAAGCTCTTGAAGAAGAGGACTTAAAGAAATTTTATAAATCGTTATGGATATCTGAAGCAAAGCATGGTCATATTTTTATTAAGATGGCACTCAACTATTTTGATAAAAAACCCGTCTATGAAAGACTAGCCTTCTTTATTGCTAAAGAAGGTGAGGTAATTAATAGTCTCGAGATAAAAGCAGCATTACACTAAAGGCTTGTTTTAACAATGCTTTTTCTAAAATGTCTGAAGTTATTTTAGACTGTTGTAATAGCAAAATTTGAATATTAATGAGGCATACTGTTTTTACCCTATTTTTGTTTTTCATACTACTTTCTCCATATTATGGGAATTCACAATCACCATTATCGGTTTGTAATTTCCAAAATATACCCTTCACTACTATTCTTAATCAACAATCTTTAGGAATAAATACCGGATCAAAGGAACCTGTCGAACAAATACAGTTGTTCCTTAAATTTCAACAATGGCCGACTATTCAAGATAAAACAGCGTTAAAACAAATTGGATTACAGTTTATAGCACCCCAACATGATCAGGTTTTCCTTGTAAGCCTTCCAGTTTCAACAGATTTACAGCAATTAAAACAACTAGGTATTACTTCGTATTTAGAAAAACACCCCTTTCAAAAGGTGAATTGTGCCCAGTGGGAATCCTTTTTAACAACTCATTCCAATCCAAATTTGAATCTTGCGATTTACTTGGCCCCTACAGTTGACCAGGCTAATACACTTACAATACTGAAAGGCCTTCATTATGTAAATAATAGTTTGCCTGAAAAGAATAATAAGATTGTTCTGGAAATCAAAACGCAATATTTAAATGACTTAATCAAATTACCTTATGTGGAATTTGTAGAACCTGAATATGGCCCGCTACAAGTTTTAAACTATGGAAAGGGTAAACATGGTATTCACTACGTACAATCTGTAGAAGGGTTAACAGGAGATGGTGTTACAGTTGGCGTTGGAGACAATGGTAAATTTGACCATCTGGATGGTAGAAACAGAACGATAAACAATGTGACCACCTCTACCTCACATGGCAACAATATTTGTGGCCTTATATCAGGTGGTGGGATAATCGATCCAAAGCATATAGGATATGCACCTAAATCAAAAATCATTGCAGAACGGTTTGATGATATCATTGATAATTCACCAGCTCACTATGCTGCTGAAGGAATGGTTATTACTAACAATGCATATGGAACACCCTCTTGCGGATTTAATGGCTGGTATAGTACGTCGTCCAGAAAAATTGACGACATGAGTCTTTCAGAGCCAAAAGTACTACATGTTTTTGCAACTGGAAATGGTGGATTCAACAATACTAATTGTGGGTTTGCTGGTTGTGGGTTTGGATCAGTGCCTGGTGGATTTCAAACGTCTAAAAACGCATTGACTGTTGGAAATCTGCTCACTTCGGATGAAGTTCATCCTTCTTCTAGTAAAGGACCAACCAGAGATGGTAGAATAAAGCCTGAAATCTGCACCCGTGGCCATGAGGCAATAGCTCCTGGAAGAAATAATTTATACAACTTAATTGGAGGGACAAGTTCCGCATCGGCAGCTGCTAGTGGCGGTGCCGCTATCCTAGTAGAACAATACAGGAGACAGTTTAACAATGAGGATCCACCTAACATGCTGATAAAAGGTGTTTTGTGTAATACTGCTGATGACCTTGGCAACCCTGGCCCAGATTACACGTATGGGTTTGGGCAATTGAACATCATCAATGCTGTTAACTGTATAAAAAACAAACACTTTTACATTGACAGTTTAAGCAATGGCCAATCGAAACTGCGAACGATTAATGTTCCGCAAAATACTAAACTACTTAAAGCCAACTTAACATGGAATGATATTCCCGGGCCAATATATAGCGTAAAAACATTAATCAACGACCTTGACATTCAACTAGAATCTCCAGATGGAACAATATCTTTCCCTTTAATATTAGATGGTACATCTCCCGACCAATACGCCGAACCAGGAGTAGATACGCTTAACAATATTGAGCAAATATTAATCCCTAATCCTGTTCCAGGTATTTATACTGCCCGAATTAACGGAACATCTATTGGAAGTAATTCTGTTGCATTTACTTTAAGTTACAACTATGTAACTGACCATATTCGACTCATCAATCCTGTACAAGGTGGTACGTTGGTCCCAGGAGAAGAATATCCCATTTTCTGGGAATCTTACGAAGATTGTGTTCCCTTTAAACTAGAATATAGTACTGATAATGGAAGCACCTGGAAGCTAATAGTAGACAATTTGAATCCAGAAGATCGAGTCTACAAATGGTTGGTACCAGATACCCCGTCGCCTACTGCAATCATCAGACTAACTCAAGCAGGGAATACTAGTCTCAGTGGATTGTTTAATATTTTCTACCGTACGAAGATCCAGGCCTATAAGTACTGTGGTGGCAATTCCATTAGAATAGTATGGGATACCGTACCTAATGCTTATGGCTACCAGATCTGGATGTTAGATGTGAATGCTTCAGAAATGGTACAGATCGCTACTATTATTGGCTCCGAATATGTGCATCAGCTGGCGACTTATCAAACTACTCAGGATCTCTGGTTTTCTGTAGTACCTATTGGAATAAATAATGAACGAGGACCACGGTCTGTGGCCAAATCACCAATAAGCGATTTGTTTGAAGAACCAGGTGAATTCCATTATCGAAGCGACCAGTTAACTGTTGATTTTTCAGGCATTTCCAGATCGCCTTCTGGTCAAAGTGTGACTTATAACTGGCAATTTGGAGATGGTGCATTTGCCTCTGGTGAGCAAGTATCACATACCTATTTGAGTGCAGGGCAGTATCTTGTGAAGTTAAATGTTTCGACGGCTTGCAATTGGTATTCAATATCTAAAACGATTTATATCTCGGGTGATACTTCTTGCTTGGTGCAGGATTCTTTACAGCTTGTAAAATTTTACAATCAAACTGATGGTGCAAACTGGACGAATCCCTGGACATTGACCAATCCTGTTAGTACATGGTTTGGGGTTTATCTTACTACAGATAAATGCAATGTAAACATACTTCAACTGTCGAATCGAAATGTTTCTGGTAAAATTCCGGATCTTAATCTTCCTTACCTGGAAATTTTGAATTTAACGAACAATAGTTTAAGTGGAAAACTTCCTAACTTTGAATTACCCATATTAAAAAACCTATACCTTTCAAACAATTCCTTGACGGATACGCTTCCCTCATTATTGAAATGCCCCATTCTCCAAATAATTTCAATCGACAATAATGAATTGTCTGGAAGTATTCCTAATTTTGATCTGTCTAAACTTCGGCTACTATTGTTGGGTGGGAATAACTTGTCAGGTACAATTCCAGACCTCCAATTGTCTAACAAACTTACGACCGTTAATCTAGCTGATAATAATCTTTTAGGAACTGTTCCAGACTTTAACCTTCCTTTTCTTGAAAACTTATATCTAAACAACAACCAACTCAATGGTCAAATTCCGGAATTCAACAATTTGCCAGCAATCAAGTACTTATATCTTAATTACAATGAGTTGAACGGGACTTTACCACCACTTTCAAATTGTACAAATCTTGTTGAATTTTTTGCTTATTCTAACCAGATCGATGGCAGCATTCCAGACTATCAGTTGAAATTACTGACGTCATTATTCTTACATAATAACAAATTATCTGGTCCTATACCTGACTTAAATTTGCCAGTATTGCAAAACTTATTTTTGTACAATAATCAGCTTTCTGGTTTATTGCCAAGCTTTGACAGTATCCCTTTCATTCAAAAGTTAAACCTATCTGACAATAAATTGGTTGGTGCAATTCCGAATTTTGGTAATGCCTTTTTAACTCAGTTGTATCTCCAGCATAACCAACTTACTGGGAAGGTTTCTGATTTGAGCTTACTCAATAAATTGAATATCCTAGTTGTGCATGACAATCACCTAACCTTTGATGGAATGCTGGAAAACAGGAACGGACTTAATGAGTTTTTATTTGCCCCGCAAGCCAAAATACCTGTATTTGTTAATGGTAATGAGTTGACAGTTGCTGCTGGGGGTGTTACTACACAAAACACTTATGAATGGTTTAGAAATGGGGAACTTATTTCCACACAAACTGGAGACAGTTCTCTTGTGGCGTCTTTACCTGGGACCTATTATTGTAAAATAACGAATGCGGACTTAAGTAATCTCCTTGAACATCAAACAAGTCTGATACTGTACTCAGAGGAGATAACCCTGGGGAATCCCATTCACTTTGATCTAAAGATCATTTTGGAAGGCGCCTACAATCCCATATCCGGGGCTATGAATGGTGATTTGTTTCTAAAATCACTACTCCGTGGACAGACTCCTGGTACTACAGCAAATACGGCTTCCCCAAGTCCATCCGCTCATCCGTATCAAGAGATACCATGGAGTTATTTTGGAGCAGAAGGAGGTAACTGGACAGCCGCTGACTATGTCTCAGTATCCCTTGCAAACAATAGTCAGCAGATTGTTGATTGGGTGTTGGTTTCCTTAAGAACACTGCCTAACCCAGGAGCTACAATTGCAAGAACGACAGCACTGGTAATGCGAGATGGAACACTCTTTTTCCCTAATAAAAACATTGTGCCTTCTAAATACTCTGGTCCGTTTTACGTACAAATTGAGCACAGAAACCACATAGGTATAATGACACCACAACCGATCTCAATTGTTAATGACACTTTAGCCTTTGACTTTACATTGCAGGATTCTTATGTTAGTGGAACGGCATTTGGCTCAAAGGAAGTACAGCCTGGAGTGTTTGCAATGTATGGTGGTGAAGGCTATAACACCGGACTCAAGTCAAGCTACGACATTAATGGGAGTGACAAATCGTTTTGGTTATCTCAAAACGGCTTCTTTGCAAGATACCTAAAAGGCGACTACAACTTAGATGGTGATATCAATGGTGCAGACCGAATCTTTTGGGAACACAACAATGGTGTCTACTCAAGTGTAAAACGGTACTATCCCTAGATCAAGTTGTTAGGTTTTGGCTGTTAGCTATTTGGAAAAATAAAGGTATTACTTCAAAGACAAACGAGACTACCATCTAGTAGTATCGCTGATAGGGAAATCATAACTTTGTCATTTATCTCAAACCGTTTGGTTTTATTTGTATTGCGGCATCTTTTTAATTAGAGTTCGTACATGTGCTTTCCAGTCTTCATTTTCGAAGTGAAGAGAAGCCCTGATAGAAAATGGACGTATTGAGTTTTCGTATACCAATTCTCCACTCCTATTATAAACCCACAAATTTGTATTAGTAACAAATTTTCTCTTTTGTCTTTTGTGACTACTTCCTGCCAGTCCATTTTCGTCTACTGCAGCACCAAACGCTGTGTCCTCCTCTACTCCTTCAAGTACCTTCGTTACTTCGGTAATCATAATATATTCAGTTCCCATAACGTCGCACAAATCACCAATTGGCATATTATGAATATCATCAGAGCTTAGCTTAGAAGAATAAATTGCAGCGTTAACTTCTCTTTTGTTTATAGGATTCAGTTTAAATTTACGATCCTTTCTTCTAAGAAAATCAAGAATAAAAGACTGCACTCTAAGCGCGTAGGATTTATTAAAATCTTCTTCAAGAATAAAATAAGAAGGTAGTACTGCTATTGAATTCTTTTCGATTTTTTTAGTCTTAATTGTGCTTTCCGTGGATCCTGCCAGATTGGTAAGAATTGCTTCCTGACCATTCACATTGATATTAACCATAAAGGCAAGAAATAATACGACTGTTACTTTTAAATAATTCATAGTTACATTTTTTAGTTAATTACACAATTATGCCCAACCTATTTCGTTTCGGCCTTTCAGTAATAAGACAATTGACAACGGCAAAACACTTATCCGATAACAGTTTATTAACATAACTTTTAGGAATATTAAGACTTGAAACTCTATAATCACAACATTAAATTGTTGATTATTGAGCGATTAACTTTGATATAGATTTTTTCTGATTATTAATACAATCCTCCAAATTTAATAACTGAATTTGCGCTTCACCCACGAGACTTAAATTCAAAATCACCAAAACCAAATGCTAAGTTAAACTCAGAGACTTAAGTTAAACACACGTTTGATATGCCCCTTCGAACGAAGCATTTCAGGAGTACCGACAACCGCATTCAGTGAACCATCCAGCAATATGATGTGGTCCGCAGTGTCTAAGGCAAGATCTAACTCATGGGAAGAAAACACAACAGTGCGGCCGAATTCCGCAGCCAATTTTTTTATCAATTTAAACACCCCGATTCGATTAACAAGATCCAAGTGAGCAGTAGGTTCATCCAAAAACAGCACAGGTGTTTGTTGTGCCAAGGCACGAGCTATCATCACTTTTTGGTGTTCTCCGTCACTTAGTTTATCGATTGTTTTGTGCTGTAGGCTTTCGATCTCAGTAATTTGTATAGCGTTAGCCACTGCTTCCTTGTCCGCGGCATCCAGATAGCCCCAGAATCCTGTGTAGGGATGTCTGCCAAGTGCTACAAGTTCTTTCACTGTCAAGTAACCCAGATTAATTCGTTCTGTGGTCACCACAGCCATTTTTCGCGCCCGCTGATTAGAAGAAAGTTCCTGCATTGGTGTGCCTTCTAATGCCACAGTACCTGACAACGCAGGATGCATTCCAGTTATTGATTTGAGCAATGTAGTTTTGCCAACTCCATTCCTTCCAATGATGGCCCAAATACTGCCAGATTCTACTGAGAAAGCTAACGCCTCAAGTAATGTCCTTACAGATTTATTGTGCTTAAATCCAACTGATAATGACTCAACAGTTATCATTAATTCTTATTGTGTTTACGAAGTTGTGACAAAACTGCTTTAAAATCTTTTGGAAACGCCGAGGAGAACTCGACTGGCTTTCCAGTTGTTGGATGCATTAGTTTTAAGTAGGCGGCGTGTAATGTGGTTCGCGTCATCAATGGTCGTTCTGTTTCAAATTTCCCATGATTTAATCGTCTTTTAATCTGACTGAGATAAAATGCTGACTTCTTATTGTTATACATTGAATCTATTGTCAGCGGATGTCCGATATGAGCGAAATGGACTCTGATTTGATGTTGTCTTCCTGTTTTAATGTTGGCCTCTACTAGTGTAAAGTGGTTAAACTCTTCAATTACTTTATAGTCTGTTCGAGAGTGTTTTCCTTTCTTTTGAACACACATTTTACCAGGATGTGTCAGATCTTTTGCTAAGTTGCATTCTATACTACCTTCCTGATTGGAAAAATTGCCATCAGCAAGCGCATGGTAGATTTTGACGGGAACTCTTTTCTCAAATTGTTGGCAAAGGTTTTTGTGTGCTTCAGCTGATTTTGCAAAACAAATAACACCACTGGTTTCCTTGTCTAAACGATGTACTATAAACACCTCTTCCCTTGATTTCTGTAACCATTTGTAAACACTTGGTAAATCATGAGCAAACCGATCCGGAACGGTAAGCAGACCCGACGGCTTATTCACGATTACAATCGCTTCATCTTCAAAAATAATTTCGAGTTTAGATATGTGTTTTGCCCTCATGCTGCAAAATACGTAATATTGAAGATTCAACCTTGATTATCTATTAGCAAATTCAATTTTGATTTGAAATCACCAACAGATTTTATTTTTGAACATTACTGAATTTCCCATTGTTTCTGAACCACAACATACGATCAGGAACACTCACATCACCATCCAGGTTGTGATCTTCTTCCAAGTATCGATTAAAAATACCATTTGAGGTTAGCCATTTTATATTGTCTGCTGAGTTGATGTCATAACTAAAAACATCGTTTAATTTGTCGCTATCTCCAGCTATCAATCCCCACTTTGCAGTATCAAGCATAACTTGACCAAATCCGGTACTAACATAGCTATTGACAGCACTGAAATCCCAAATGTACCTTCGATTGATTGGCGTTACAGGTTGTGGTGTTAATGCCCCAAAATGATTGCGGTGTTCTACCTGAATATAATAATCACCTGTTATTGGCCAGGGCAGTACACAGCTTTCTTGCCAACTAACACTTCCGTTGGCATGTAAAAGTCCTACCAGACGATAAGCTTCAGACGATTTCTCCAGATCTTTCCTTAAGGAAACCAGCACCCAATCTACTGCATTTGAAGGATAACTGGCATCGATCCAACCTAACCCCTCAGTTCCTGTATATAACCAAGGTGCTTGACTGTATGGCTGTCCGCCTACAGGATTGAAGTTCATGCCTGGGAGTAATTTGAGACTATTTAAGTTTGTTCGCATCAACTGAGTGCTTTGATCATAAGCGCCTTCTAAAATCATTGTGATATTTAAGGTATTACATTCCTGAACCAGAATTGCAATAGTCACCGTCTCTTCACATTCAAAGTAAAATCTGGTGACGTCGATTGTAGTAATACCCGGAGTATGAAATGAAATCCAAACAGAATCGCCATAAGATAATAAGGGTGAACCCGTACCTGAAAACCACCGATAACGAACCTGTGGATGGCTTGTAGCGGTAAGCAGAACAGGAATTGCTCTGTTGACTGTATCTGGATGGTTGATAGTGAAGGTGGGGCAAGGCTCATTTGCCCTTCCTGGGGTACCATAAGGCGAATTTATAGCTGAAGAGGCGGACCATGAACTGCCTACTGAATTATCTGATTGCAAGTGATTTAGGGAAAGGGTGGGACCGTTACCATTGGCTTCAATCGGCCAGCCGTTACTGTCATTATAAATCACATAGTCTGACAAACACTTTTCTGGTGTAAACAAAGACAATCGCTCGCCTTTATCATTGAGTCCAAATTGAAAATCACCTATGTAATTGGTGGTTTCTGGAAATGCAGACTGAAATGCTGCGCCGTCTTCTGCTAAGACAAGAAACGCATGAGGGGCAAGCAATGTATTACTGGGAAATACGAAGGCATTTTTATCATCATAAAACGTCCAACCATCTAGTGCTACAGCAATACTGTCGGGGTTGTAAAGCTCAACCCAATCACCAGGATCAAAGTTCTGATTGTCTGAATTGTAATTTATTTCGTTGATTACCACTGATGCGGCTACTGTATTACAAATCCGACTATTGACTTCACCAGGTGTTCCGCATGATTGATCTGACCGAAACCAATTGAAGGGATCAGCATTGTCCGTTTCGGGGTGTAGCAATTCAAGGGATGGACCGTTTCCTGAAGGCGCCTTGTCCCATGGATGACTATTGTCGTAGGACACAACGTCAATGATTTTGCCTATCGGACTACTTAATTCTATTGTCTCGCCACGAGAAGCTATTCCACCATGGAATTCACCGAAAGGTGCCTTACCATAAATAGTCTTAAACGCAGTGCTATCTTCAGTTAGCACTAGCAATTCATTTGGATTTAAGATTGCTCCAACTGGAAAAGCGTAGGAAAATCCATTGGTAAATACACAGTTGGTTAGATCGATTGGGTGGGTTCCTGTATTTATTAATTCAATAAATGGAGCCTTTATACTGTCGGGAATCGCGCAATCAGGATTTGGATCGTACAGGATTTCGTTGATCACAATCGAATTGTAATCTATATTTTTGTAAAATGTCTTTGGACACATGCCTGACCAACGATTTATAGTATTGTTGATGTTGGAGCTGTTTAGCGCTCTGGCTTTTAGAGTGACAACACCATCAGGCAAGGAGATGGGACCAGTATACGGAATGGCAGTTGGATTGATTCCGCCAGTGAAGGTACGCGGATCATTCCCATTAAGGGTATAATAAATTTGGATTGTAGGATCTGTATGAGATAAGACCAATTGAAATGTAGAATCAACTTCACCATCAAACTGATTTAAAGTAACCGGATCCAATGTAGAAGTGAATCCATTGTCTTTCCAATACTGAATTAGGTTGTCTGTTCGCTCTGGAATGTAAGAAGTCGTCACCCGATTGAATTCATTATCAAAATCATCGATAGTCCATTTGGGCATATTTTGAGCATAAGGATTGGTGTAATCATAATCTCCCCAACGAGCTGCCTCAGCAATCATGGAAAGGCGAATTTGCCCGGCCCTTTCCTGGTAGATACTATCAACAAAATCAGCAGTGAGTGGTCCGTCATTGTAGCAAGCACAAGCCAATTGATCTGTCATTTTGAATTTGAAATACAATTCGTTTTGCAAGGAGAGCGGTACCGGACCAAATTGTAAAGGTGCCTCAAAATAATTGGGATCGAAGGCCCCCGTTGTGCCAAAAATGCCGCCATTTCCTAGAGAGAAATCCATATCCCATGGGATAAACTTATAAGGCAATGTAGCACTTCCAAAACCAAGACAATTTGTTGTTTGATTCCAATCAAAACCACTGGCGTAAGACATCAGTACCAAGTAGGCAGCTGTTTGTTCCATATCTAGTAAGGTTGAAGATATGAGTGCGTTATTTTCAGTGGTAACGTCAATCAATTGATTGAGTGTATCGTATAATTGTTGATTTCCATTAGGGAATTGTCCGTTCTTATAAACTTCATAATCGGTTGGTGATTTACCGTAATAGGAGTCTAAAAAGTGTTCGTCGGGTCGCTCCATAAAATGAAATTGACCAGCATAAGCACCATTGACGAATAAGTTGACAAAACGGCCGTGTGGTGTGGGATATCCCATTTTCATAAACAAATCACCCATGACTCGATTGCGGATAAATTGGGTATGAATCTCGTTGCCAAATTCAGCATTCAGACCATCCTGGCTGCCTGCTCTAAGCAATAACCGCTTGAACTTTTTTACTGGAGGTATGGGATATACTGTTGCGTCATAGTTATCAGACTTGAAGACATCATAATCGAGATTTCTGGAGCCATATTGACTTTTAAACTCGAGACGATAATGTCTTTTGGGATTGGATGGACTTCCGCCCCAGGTCTGAATGCCGCTGTGCAACATAAAGCCTTTCCTTGAAGAATCGGGATAAAACAGCTCAACAGAGACTTCGGTTTCCTGATTAATGGCAGAGGTAGGGAATACTTGATTAGAGACGACAGAGAGCACCGGAAGGGCTTTCAGTGCCGTTTTCAGCTGTGGCCCGTAAACAGAATCTTGTGTTATGTGCTTAGACATGTTGGTATCATTGATCACATCATCGGTGAATAAGTAGGAATGTGAGATGATCTCTGTTGTGTCTGTGGCATTGTAGGCAAGAACACGGACTGTTGTGCTTTTACGGAAAAGAATTGGCCCAAAGTAGATTAGACCACTGCCAGCCACTGGTTTTGAGTTGTCTAGCGTATATCGAATTTGGACTCCAGCACCCAGTCCTGCTATTTCTAGTTTGAAGGGATGATCGTAGAATCCTCTTGTGTGACTAAATATTAATTCGATGGGAAATCCAAGTTCCTGGTTGTCTTCAATACCGTTTTGGTCTGTATCGACGAAATAGTCACAGAAAAATGGGATGCCATCGTTATCAATGTCAAAAAAATCGTTGCCAGCAAAGCAAATATCCTGATCATCACAAATACCGTCAAAGTCAGCGTCTCCTGTTGCGGAGTAAGGACATTGATCGAGGTCATCACATATTTGGTCACCATCGGAGTCAGGGATTGCGGGATCACAAGCTTCGCAATAGCTAGAAAAGGAGCCATCTGCAAACACAAACCCTGCTAAGGCAGTGAGTCTAAGGTTTTGACTCCCCGTTGTGGTAACTGGAATACAAAATTCAAGAGATTGCGGGAAATTCGTGCCCCCAGGGTTTACTATTGGGATCGATATACCATTAAGATCAAGAATAAATTGGGAGGTAGCAGAAAAGTAAGCTACTTCCAGACAAATTTCACCACCCATTCTAACAAAAGGATAGTTAAATTCGATATAGGATTGAGGATCAAGATAGCTTGTGAATATTCCATCCGAAAACCCGTCGGCATTGGCTCCATCTATGATACCACTTGCAGACACAAATATTCCGGGATCTGTGCTAGTGAATGCTTCTTTGCATTGGGTATAGACAAGCAAAGGGATTAACATTACTGTTATTAGGATGGAGGGTTTCCGCATTGTGGTTTCATCTTTTTAAAAGATCATGTGCTAATAAACTATCATATCAAGTTGATTATCACTGAATTTTCAATACTAAGGTACAAACAAAATTTATACCTAAAAACTCGACACCTACGGATTGGGGGTGCTTTCATTAGTATATAGTTTTTACTACTATATTTCTACGTAATATAACTTATATAGATTATCAATCTCACAGTTTAGACTAAGATTATTATTCGATCGTTTTGCTTACTAAACCGATACGTCCATTTTTTTCAACTAAACTAAAGGTCTTGCGATTTGTAGTTAATCAACATTTTCATAGGGAAAGGAGAAGGTCACAAGCAGGTTGCCATCTTCACTAGCTTCACAATTAAAAATACCATTATGAGCTGTTGCAAATTTTTGGATCATGGATAATTTGAGTTCTAGCTCTGAGCCATAATTCAGTAGGTTGTTCTGTTGAAATCCAGTTCCATTTATTTGATTTACAGCAAGGCTATCTTCATTCTCAAGACTAGAATACTTATACTCAACGAGAAAACCTTGTTCGGCGCTTTCAAGTTTCACTGGTTGCAAGTCAATGCTGACGATTCCTTGATTTTCTGATTTCCAAGATTCTTTCATCAACCCAATGATAATTTGTTTCAAGTAGATATAGTTACCAATGAGTTGTTCAGGAATATCTGAATGTACGTTGATATTGAAATCGATATTGTTATTTCCTACCTGATTTTGGAAGATTTGATTGAGTAGTCCACAAATTTGAAATTCCTTCATTTCAAAACTGGAAATATCCTTAACATTTGTCAAAATAACTAACTCCTCTACTAGATCCTGAAGGTGACCAATCGTGTTTTCAATTTCTAAGATATATGAAGTTGTTTCATCGTTAGTTTGGTCACTATGTCTTGTGCCACTTTCGAATTGATCGTTACTGATTAGTTCGTAATAGTTTCTTTTGATAGTACCAAAGCGATGTAGTCTATCTATTTGTTTATTTAATTCTTGTCTTTTAGATTGCAGCACACTTTGAATAACCCCAATGCGCTGATTTTTAAGGACTAATTCATTTCTATTTTGTTGATAAGAGAAGAAGTCTTTATAGATTTTGGTATTATTATAAATGATCCAGAGAATAAGCTCTTGGTCATTCTTTTCAATTTTAGAAAAAGAAAAATCATAGAAGCCCTTCAATTCCTGCATAGGAGCTTGAATTTTGGGAAGAAACAACTCAGGAGAGTCGAGTTCAAGTGTTAGGATTTGATCTACAATGCTTTCCAGCAGAGGCATCCAATATTTTACTTCTTCAGCTTTTTTACTGGTATCAAACAAAGAATCACAGCTATCAACTAATTTTCCTTCGGTGTCAATCAAAAGGAATTGAGCAGATTGTTTGATTCGATCAAATTTATATTCTTCTAATGATTGCATCATCGCATACTTCTTTAATTCATTCTGTTTATGCAGCTAGTTCTTCACCAATTAAATGAAATAATTCTTCTACATTTTCTCCTGTTTTGGCACTAGTCACTAGATCACAGTGCAATTCTAGTTCTGCAACTACCTTCTCTATAGTCTCTTGATTAACTAAATCGGATTTGTTACCTACGATTTTAATCACTCCATTGGGAAGTAACCGTTTAAGATATTCAATGTCTTCCTTCATATTTTTGGTTGTTACCGATCTAGAAAGATCAAAAACATAGATAATACCACTAGCTCCAAGAAAATAGGAAACTGGCACTTTATCCTGTGAGACTTCTCCTGCGATATCCCAGAGCAGGATAGACATTTCCTCATCGCCAACTTTAATGACTTTTTTATTCACCTTAACGCCAATGGTAGTCAGGTATTTGTCACTAAATTTACTGTATACAAATTTGTTAAACAATGAAGTTTTTCCTACACCAAAACTTCCGGTAAGAATGACTTTTTTACTGATCATGTGTTATTTTATTTAAACCAAGCCTCTAGTTTATTCGAAATATAGCTTGCTTTCGAGTTAATTTCAGTCTGTGAGATTGCACTAAGTTCTATGTTTGCGAACTCTATAATTTTATCCGAGAGTTCATTGCGCATTGAAGCACTAATTGTGCCACTAATTACAACCGCTACATAATAATTATAAAAATTTTGTATTAGAATTTTATGATTTCCATATTGAATCATTTCCAATTCTTCAGATTCGTTACCTTTATTGATAGCATCTTCAACAAAGCCTTTAATTGCTGTTAACATACCACCGATCATATCTCTGTCGATTGTATTACTTCTGGAATAACTGCCCAACAAGATTCCTGAATCTCTTTCGATAAGATAAACCTCACTAATTTCTGCCTTATCGAATTCGGCAATAATTTCATCAGCGGCTTTTATTCCAAATAGTTTTTCTTTAATTGTTGATTTAATATTACTAAAGGATGTGGCTTTTTTGACTGTTTGATCAATACTTTCTCTAAGTATTTGAAATTGTATTCCAATGTATTTTTTAATTAGTCTACCCAACATTGGAGAAATCACTTTTAACAAGAGCTCTGGGGAACTTTCAAGTGTTTCTATGACAATAGATTCGACTTCTTTTCCATAGGTATTATCAAAATCAGTTTTTATACTTTCTACATGCTTTTTAAGTATTGGGTCTATCTTTTCACCTAATTTTTCTTCAGAATTAAGTATTACCCGCATATCATCGATATCCTGTTGAGTACCGTTCAACAAGATTTCTTTCAACTGTTGTAATTGGAGATCTTTGTTATCTAACATAAAAGAATGTTCCTTTCAGATGATTACTTCTTAGCTGCAATAGTTTTACTCAATGTTGATAATAAATCACTAATCGTCTCTCTATCGTCAGATTTATCCTCTTGCATTTTAGTCTCTAATTCCCCTAATCGTTTATTAAACAGTTGTTCAATCTTTTCGAGTCGACTATTCGTATTTTTTTCGAGAGCATCAAACCAATCGGTAGTGTTTTTTTCCAATTCAGATAATCGTTGATTAAATGAATTTTCCATTTTAACTAATTGATCATTAGAGTTTCGATCATTTTTTTCAATGATTTCTTGTAATGATTTAAAACTGGATTCAAATTGAGCAATATGTTCTCCCATAAGAATATTGCGGATAATTCCAATTTCTCCGTTTCCGGCTGTAGTTGCTGGTGAATTTTTTTCTAGAGATTTTTTCATATCAAATCTTTTTATTTCAATTTATTCAATTCTACATTAATTCACAAATAAATGCCAATTTAGCAATAAATTCACATTCATAATTTATGATATCAATATTTATTACAGATTTAACTCCCAGAGCCAAATATATTTTCAATTATATTTTCACTCATCTGCTTGGTATTGACGTTCATTTCATAACTACTTTTGAGGCGTTTCAAAATTGTTCAGGGCATAAACTTTGCTACGGCAATCAAAAAATCAATGACGAACTATTTATTCAATCCGATCGTTTGCTTTTCGAGCAAGGAATATCTAACAATCAGCTAGAATTGGGAAAATTCAAAGATTTGCCGACACTTTTTCCCAATACGAATAAATCGGCTTGTCTCCCATTTGATCTTTTTGCTGCTTCATTCTATTTAATCACCAGATATGAAGAATACAAGGACCAACCACTTGATCAGCATTCCCGATTTCAAGCCACGAGTAGTATCGCCTTTAAAAACGGATTTCTTCGTTTACCAATAATTAATCTTTGGGTAGCCGAATTCAAAAAAATACTCACCAATCAGTTCCCAGACCTAAGTTTCCAGTCCCCTTCCTTCAAATTTATTCCCAGTTATGACATTGACCATGCCTGGGCATTCAGAAATAAAGGGGCATTGAGAAACCTGATGCAACTAGCTAAAAGTATTGTTACCCTCAATTTCAAAAAAACTGCCTTAATCTTCAGTGTCCTCAAAAACAAAAGAGAAGATCCTTTTTATACCTTCTCCCATCTTAAAGCGACTTTCGAAGCCAATGCTGCGGCCCCGATCTTCTTCTTCCTTTTGGGACAATACGGTAAATATGACAAGAATGTTTCAATTAAATCTAGAAATCTTCAAATATTAATAAAACAATTAAGCAAAAAGTATTTAGTAGGCATACACCCGTCTTACCGCGCCCATCTCAATGCACAACGACTTAAAAGTGAACAGCAAATACTGCACAGCATCACCCAGCAAACTATTACAAACAGTCGACAACATTTCTTACGCCTTCGATTTCCAGAAACCTACCGTTTACTTGTAGAAACAGGAATTACGAATGACTATACCATGGGGTACGCTGATCAACCCGGATTTCGAGCAGGGATAGCGCATCCCTTTCCTTGGTACGACTTGAAGCGAGAGTCTGAGACCACGCTTACTGTGCACCCTTTTCAGTTTATGGATGTTACGCTTCGTGTTTATTTGCAACAATCACCTGAACAGGCAAAGGCGACGATCGCTGCGTTAATATCGGCAACGGCGGCTGTAAACGGCCAACTGATATCGCTTTGGCACAATAGTTCGCTTTCTGATTACGATGGCTGGGAGGGCTGGCGATCTGTACACGATTATATTTTTGAGGCGGTTGGCAAGCAAGCCTGAATACTGAAATCTTCTGGTTTATGATTGTGGCACTCAAGTCAGACTTTCGCAGGACTCGCATTCGCAGTAAAAATTGTGTTGGCCTTCTGTCCGACTGTTCAACTCACTGAGTTTTTCAATCAACCAGGTACGTTCACGAATGGGATTTTTAATTATGAGTTCATTAATCTCAACCAATGTCTTTTCACTAAGGTAAAAATCCTCTTTCAGTCTTAAGGTGTCTAAACGTCTGATAGCGATACAAAAATTGATGTAGGACTCGAGAACTGTTCCCGACCTACTCATTTGTCGATTATTTTTTTTGAGGAATCTTAGTTTTGCTAAAAACGACTGATGTCCTAGATCAAGTCCTAACTCATAGTTTAGTTTTATTCTGAGGACGAAGAGCGCAAACCCTTCTGCGCTGCTGCTCTCCATTTCCTCACGGCTGATCTGGTCTAACTTAAGGGCGGCAGCATTAAACTTTCGTTCTGCAAAGTAGGCATGTGCATCTACAATTCTGTCAAGTGTTTCCTTGTACTCTGCACTAAACAAAAGCGAATCCTGCATTTTGAAAATGAATTCATTAATCCAGGTAATGTTAATTCTTTCTTGAAGAAAATATCTAACGACAGCAAAGAAGTATCTTGAAAACAAGGCAGATTTAATGGCAATAATTTCCTCTTTAATCACATATTTAATGAGTAAAATCCTTGCTGATATATAAATTGAATTGCCCTTTAGAATTTCATGATTTAGGAAGACAAACAAAAAGCCAAAAAATTGTCTGGCATCATGCAGGTAGAATGTATTGCTCACAAAATATTTAAAACAATCGTAGTAAGCAGTGCTAGACTTATCTGCCTTACTTAGAAGGTTTAAAATCTTATAATACATTCTAATTTCAACCTCGTCTGGTGATTTTTCAATGAGATTGTCCAAATAATTAAATTCTTCTAAATCAACACTAGGAACATCGAATGTATAAGTGCTTGATCTAACAGTGCAAAGGTGTTGAACAAAATTTATCAAAAAGTCTTCTTCCATTGCTTTTAAAAGTACCCTACTAAATTTCCCTTCGTTGCTGATCGCTAATTCATAGAAGTGTTGAGTTGTAATCAGTTTCCTGGTATTTAGTTTGGCATTTGCTCTTGTATAAGACTGTTTTTCAACTTCTTCTGTAAAAATTTTAAAATTCAGTTTTCGAAAATAATCAAGCTTTTCTCTTCTTCCTGTAAGTCTTCCGTAAAGTGATTCCATAAGTGAGTCCATGAAGTTTACTTTCTTTTGTGGACTTATTGATAGACTAATCACAATAAACTGTTCAATCATTTTTTTCAGTACTGTTTTTAGATTGTTCAGCTTCTTTTGATCTGCCAAATTGATATTTTCTGGTTTGTAGTTACCGTCATAAACCACATTGAAAGCTTCGTACTCATAGATTTTAAGTGGCTTTAATGTAAGGCCTTGGTTTTTTGATATGTACTTCTTAAACTTCATTTTCCGCTTTGATAAAAACCTAAAAAGCGCCTTTGTATTTTTAATATTAAAGTTGGGATTTGAAAGTTGTTTATAATTCCATTTTGAATCAAGAAATTCTTCACAACTTTTGATTTCCTCTTGTCTTAATGCATCAACGTAACGATAAACGATATGTGTTTCAATACTTTTTAACAATCCCATTTAAGTTGTTTATATAATATTTGTTAATAACTAATGTAAATGTAAAGCCGAATCGGTGCTTTCATATTAAGATTCATATTCTATTTTTACGAAAAATTCATGATAATTTTAATAATTCACATTGCGTTATCTTCTTTTAAAGCTCACATTTACAATTAAATACGATTTGACCCTTTAATGAAAAAATAATATGAATACCATAAAATCCATGACAAAATAGCATTTTTTCACTTACCATTATTTCAAGGCTAACTATAATTGTGGACAACAATCAACAATCTAACCAACACATTCCTATGATTCCTCAACTATCAGTATTGAATTTGCTTAGGCTAAAGCATCAGAATGGACATATCGATAATAGCTATTTCGAATTGTTCCAATTGAGCCATGTTCACATTAAATACCTATGCCTACATTATTATAAAAATGATCCTGGCTTGAGTAAAGTCTGTTCCTTGTTACTATCAGAACTACTCAATAATGATCATTCTAAAAACGTAGACTTAGAAAATTGGGTAAAAACAAATTACAAAATCAAGAGAGAAACATTAAATATTGGATGGAATTCAGATGTCCAACATTTATTTGTTTAATAAAATAGTGCTTATTTATGAGCACCGCAGTTTTACACTACAACCATGTTTACCTTAGATTACCTCGACAATAAAGCACAAGAGTACTAAATACTTTATCAGCTTTATTAAAAAAAAGACTTCCTCAATATTCTTCTTGTGGAAGTCTTTTATTTTCTAAAGTATTTCACTCCACAATCCATTACAATTAATTAAGATTGAACCCTGTTTTTTCTTACCTTTGCGAATGGAACACAAGAAAAACAGCAAATTCATAGGAGAAGGACTCACATTTGATGATGTCTTGCTTGTCCCTGCCTATTCAAATATCCTTCCCAGAGAAGTAGATACCACTACCAAGCTTACAAGAAATATCAGTCTCAATGTGCCTATCGTCTCAGCAGCGATGGACACCGTCACAGACTTTAGACTTGCGATCGCCATTGCCAGACAAGGAGGAATTGGAATGGTACACAAAAACATGAGTATCCAGGACCAAGCCGAACAAATAAGAAGAGTCAAACGGTCGGAAAGTGGTATGATCCTAGACCCCATCACCCTCAAACAAGAGGCCACCCTTGGTGAGGCATTAGCCAATATGAAACAGCACAAAATTGGTGGTATCCCTATCGTAGATGATCACAACCAACTCGTTGGTATCCTTACCAACAGAGACCTCCGATTTGAGACCAACTACGCCCAGAAGGTATCCGCTATCATGACTTCCGTCAACCTCATCACCGCTCCTGAAGGGACCAACCTCGACCAGGCAAGAGAAATACTGAAAAATCATAAAATCGAAAAACTCCCCGTAGTAAATAAAGACAATGAGCTAGTCGGTCTCATCACTTATAAAGATTTGATGAGGCAAATCAGTTACCCCAACGCCTGCAAAGACACCTTTGGGAGACTTGTAGTTGGTGGCGCTGTTGGCGTAACTAAAGACATGGAAGAACGCATTGAAGCAATGGTACAGGTTGGTGTAGATGTAATTTGTATCGATACTGCTCACGGGCATTCAAAAGGTGTCCTGGAAGCCGTCAAGCGTGCCAAACAACAGTTTCCTAACCTAGAGATCATCGGTGGCAACGTCGCTACTGGAGCCGGTGCAAAGGCACTAGTAGACGCTGGTGTTGATGGTGTTAAGGTCGGTATCGGCCCTGGCAGTATTTGTACTACTAGGATTATTGCAGGGGTTGGTGTTCCTCAGCTCCACGCAATTTTCGACTGCGCTCAAGCCATTCACGATACTGGTGTTCCAGTAATTGCTGATGGTGGTATACGATATACTGGTGATATTCCAAAGGCAATTGCGGCTGGTGCCAGTACTATAATGGCTGGTAGTTTGTTTGCGGGGGTTGAAGAGTCTCCAGGAGAAACAGTCATCTACAATGGTAGAAAATTTAAGACTTATAGAGGTATGGGATCCCTTGGGGCAATGAAGCGGGGATCGAAAGATCGATACTTCCAAGATGTAGAGGATGACGTGACGAAACTTGTGCCTGAAGGTATTGAGGGCCGCGTCCCTTACAAGGGAACACTCGAGGAGGTAATGATTCAGTATGTCGGTGGGCTACGCTCTAGTATGGGCTACTGTGGTGCTGCTTCGATTCTTGACCTTCAGCAGGCGCAGTTTATCCGAATGACGGCAGCTGGCATTCACGAAAGTCACCCTCACGATGTAAATATTACTCACGAAGCACCAAATTACTCTAGAAAATAACTTATGCACACATCAAAACTAATTGCAGAATTGGCCTTTAAGGTACATAAAAAACTGGGCTACGGATTGCCAGTGTCTGCTTATCAAAACGGATATTCGATCCTATTGGCAGAGCATGGTTATTCCCACACTCGCAACAATTCGACTGACATCTTCTTCGATCATACCAAAGTCTGCAGTCTCACCGCTCATTTTATAGTTGAAGGGGAAGTTCTCCTTGAAGTGATCAGCAAAAAAACGATCAGTGATCTCGAAATTGTCAAGACAAAACGCAAACTCATGGCTTTTGGCCTGGAAGAGGGTGTACTAATCAATTTCGAAGCCTTACAGGTACAATATCGTCGTATTAATCTCGGAGCATAAACCGATATCTCAACGCTTCAAACAATTGGAATAAGGATATTTCAATCAACAATACCTAACAATGAAAAAGAAATGCAGTTGGGCAACATCAAAGCCATTGGATGAAAAATATCATGACGAAGAATGGGGCATGCCACTTTATGATGATGAATTGTTATTCGAGTTCTTAATACTGGAAGGTGCTCAAGCAGGATTGAGCTGGTCCACCATCCTAGCGAAACGGGAGAATTATCGCAAGGCATTTGATCAGTTTGATGCTAAAAAGATTGCCAAATACGATCAGAAAAAGATTGATGAACTCCTAGTGAATAGTGGTATTGTAAGAAACAAGCTAAAAATCAACGCCACTATCACCAATGCCAATGTATTCCTTGAAATTCAAAAAGAATACGGTAGTTTTTCTAAGTATATCTGGGATTTTGTAGACGGAAAACCAATTCAAAACCATTGGAAAACTAGAGAAGAAGTACCTGCGAATACAGCAATTTCCGACCACATGAGTAAAACACTAAAGAAAAGAGGATTCAAATTTATTGGAACCACCATCTGCTATGCATTTATGCAAGCCACGGGTATGGTCAACGACCACACTACCGATTGTTTTCGGCACAAAGAAGTGATAGAATAATAGGGATTTGACTATAAATCGGCAAGCAATTTAGTCGCTTGTTCCTTGTATTTGTGAGCACCGCCTGTATTAACAATTATCCGTAATCCCTTAACAAGATCATCATGGGTAGCAGGCAGGCCTTTCAAATTACAAAGCACCCAAAACCATTGTGCCTCGTCTCGAATATCAGTGTTTTTACTAAACACCAGTGCTTTGTAGAAGCCAGATGCCATACTGGGTTGATCTTGCTTAAAATAGGTGTGCGCGATATAGAGTTGCGTCTCTTCGCTAGTAGGGGTGTGCTTAAAGTGATCCCGTGCTGCGGCATAGTCAGCATTGCGGTAATGTGAAATCCCGGTTCTCATCATGCTATCAGCTCTTGTGCCTGCTGACATCAGATTTTCGATCTTTGGAGCATCATTGTATTCCGCCTGCAACCTCTGAAATTTGTCCGTTTCACTTTCCGAGAGAAAAGGAAGACTGACTAATAAAAAAACAAGGGCAGCTGCTGCCGCAATAAGCGGTAACATTTTACGAATTGTACCAGTTGTGGGCTGTTCTGTCTTACGTTTGGGCCTAATATCAATTGTCGGAGATGCTGTTTCCTGAGTTACCGTTGTAGCGGATTCGAGCTTTTTTTCTAAAGCGCCTTTGCGAAGTTGGCTCAATCCATCAAAAACGGTTTGGTATTGGTTAACCTGCTCCTTGAACACGGGATCAGTATGTAAACGATATTCAAAAGTTTCTAGTGCTTCGCCTTTCAACTGTCCATTAAGGTAACGCTCAACAACTTCAACATCATCCAACTCAAGTGATGAATCCTCTGTCACTACGGTAGCTGGTAACTGACGGACCAGTTCCTTGATTCTCAGCTCGCTTAGACCTGAGAACAAGATGCGGTATTCCTCTATTTTCTGACTGAATCCTTCATCTTTAACGATCCAGTAATTGATTAATTCATTTTCTTCCTTCGTAGCATTACCATTGAGGTAACGATAGAACAATTCAAATGAATCTGGTTTTTGAATTGTCATTTTCATAAAATTTTGCACTCATGGCACGTTAACAAATGTCGGCACAACACATTCATGTTAAACAAGTTTAGCTAGTTCCAAAAATCATTTTCCTCAGACGATCGAGGCATCTTGACACTTGTGTTCTCAGTGCGCCTTCTTTTTTGCCGGCCTTGATCGCCATCACTTCGTAATTGAACCCTTTGAGAAATTTCATTTCAAGTAATTCCCCGCATGGTTCCCCAATTTTACCAAGATACTCCTTTACTTTAGCAGCATTGGCTTCTTGCTGATGCTTGCGTTCAATAGTATCCGGTTCTACGATGTTTTCTACAACACCGTCATCAAGATCAAGTGGTTTTTCAGTTTTCTTGTAGTATTCTTGCCTGTAATGATTCACACCGACTCCAATAAGGAAGGTTTTGAAGGTAGATGTTAGCGGTTTGGCCAATTTCCCCGTTTCAACCTTGTGAATTACTTCAGATAAACTTCTGTAGTAAATCTCCCTTGGTCTTTCTTTCAGTGCATTGTCATATAGCTTAAATACTTTGCGCAAGCCCGCAGCAAACTCAGATTGATAGTCGTTTACTAGTTGCCCAAAAAACCGTTGATCGTTTCGTTTTATATTGTCTAATATACTTTCCTCCTTTTTGATGGTGTTGTCCCAGTTTTGTAAGGCCTCGTTAGGTATTACTGGCGTATAATCCAACTGGTCTTCCACCGTTGTATTAGCTTCAGATTTATTCAGGAGGTAACAAGTTATTGTTCTTAAGTACTCGTTTATCGGATACTGCAATGGAAGTGTTACATTTTTTTTATTTTTGTTTCGAATAAAAATACTCCATACCTTCGGAGCCACTTCAAGTACCTTCTCCAAGTCTAGCTCACTGTGCAACGCCATTTGCTTTCGATAGTGCCAATAAATTTCCTGATTCTGAGTACTATCATTAGAATTGATTTGTTCAATTTTTTTCTGGTCTAGCCGAATCTCTTCCAGTCGCTCCAAGTGTTGTTTGAGCGTCTGTTTTCTCAGTCCTGTGAAGCCATTCCCCATATCCTTTAGCGCCTTCTCATCATCATGCCCAGTGACGGTAATCGGGTTGGTAGTGTATTTGAGGGTCTGAGCTTCGACTCCTGTCACACCTTTGGCTGAAAGCAGTTTTTGGAGGGCACCTGACACCAATTCGGAGTGGCCTGTTTTCAGTTGTTTTACGAAAGTGTCTGTAAGCAGATTAGCGATGGAAGTGTCTAGTGTTTTTAGGAGTTGTTTGAGCTCATATCGCTCTATCGGAAAGTCAGAATAGCTGTCAGTCAGTTGTTTGATGTGCGTCCCCACTTCCACATCCACTGATTCTGCTAATTGTCGCTTACTATAAAGATACTCACCAATACTAAACAGTTGACTGGTGTTGATCTTCTGAACGGGATTTGCATTCTCAAGAACCAGAATTGCCTTGTGAAACAGTTCCGTTCTTCTAATTGATTTCCCTACCTTCCAGTCCATTCCATTTTCTGAAAGGTGCCTAACAAACGCCTTCCTGATTTCGGTGTAACTGTTGATGGTATCTGCGGTGTGCGCTATGTTAATTAATTGGTTCACGATGTTGCTTTAGTTGTCACTCATTAATGTGAATTTAACCCTATAAGTTACAAAAACACAAATATAGGTCAAAATTGTCAAGTGAAATGTGATTACTTCCCAAACTTTTCTAAATTTATGGCGCACCTAATCTCATAGGCTCTTAATAACCATTGAATTATAGAAACATAAATATCGTGTAACCAAATGAAATCAGTGAGATTTGTTCTCCAACTTGGCCTTTTGGGCTAATTCAGAATAGTACTTTTTGACCGTACGGTAAATTTGCTTTTTATGTTTTTTCTCATTGCTCCCCATACTGTCAATCTCTGTCAATAATTCATCCAGTTTATCCATTGCAGATGCTGTGCCTTTTGTCTCTTCTAAGAATCTGGCATATTCAATTCGCAAAGGATAGTTAGAAAACCGGGCATCGACTTCTTCAAACTGTTGATGCGATTGCTCTAATCTGTTGAGTTCCTTATAAGACCAGGCCAATGCTACTTTTTCTTCCGAATTTTTAAATTCCGTTGCCGTTAGCAATTGCTCACCATAGTGAATCACCTGTTGATATTGTTGATTCAAGTAATGTACTTTTACTAATTTCATTAAAATTTCTACATCATCCCTATGGATACCCTCTAAACACGACTCTAGCAATTCCGTTGCCCTTTCATATTCTTGGATTACGATATACTCATCAGCCAAGTGTATTCGGTTTGCTACTGAATCAGAAATCTGCAATTCCTTTTCGAGTTTATCGATTTTGCGATTTGGATTAATACTGGTTTTAAGTCCTTCAGATAATCCTTCTGCTATGCTGGAAATGTTTTTTTTACTGTAGAAGGAATCATATAAATAGATTAAGCCACCAAATAAGGGAAAAAACACAATGATCCAGAACCATTTTCTATCGTTATTATTTTTATAGGCATGATACAAGCAAAATGCTTGCAAGACTATCACTGGAGTATAATACCCTATCATTCATTCGAAGTTTTCATCTGCCAAAGATATAGATATTTTTGATTGGATGGATATAAAATCGAAAATACTCAAGCTTCCTCCTTCAACCACCGCAACACTTGCCGATGATGACGCATAACATGAAGCACGGCATGCTCCAACAAACTTTCAGGATCCAGAACATTTCCCCAACCAGTCTTAATCACAATTTTTTCAATTTCAGCATCTGAAAGTTCCCAGCGGCCTTCAAAGTGATCACTTTGATACTTCAAAACCTCTCGGAATGCAGGTTTAAAATCGGATTTTTGAGGTAAAACTATCTTGTGTTTAGGAATAGCATCATTGCCAGATTCTGCTTGCTTAACTAATTCTACATAGTAATAAGCTGCACTAATCATATGAACACATACACTTTGAATAGAACGGCAATCTGGATCTTCTGTGTTTTTATCAAAAACATTCAACCAAAGGATAGGATCTACTTTGTTTTCTATCGTATCGATAAAAAGGGCGGCTTCTTCTTCATACAAATCCATTAAGGCTCCCAATGCTCCTTTTCTTAATGACCTAAATCGCTCCATATAGCTTGTATTATTAGTTGAATTAGACTATCTATGAAGAATAGAGCTGAAACAAAAGCAATAGTTTAATGAAACTAATTAAATCTTAATAAATTGACCTGACTTGTATTGGCTGTTTTGGTAAATACGGAGCGTATAACTACCCGCAGGGAAATCACTTACATCTATAGAATGATCATTTAAACCCCGGTTTAACTCAATCTTTTCCTTGAACATCAGCATTCCTATGTCATTAAATACTTCAAGAAAAAATTCTCCTTTAAAATTTCCTTGTACAGAAATATTTAATTGATCTGAAGTCGGCAATGGGAAAAGCGCCATTTTGAACCGCAATGCATCATTGTCATCCACAGAGTTTGCTGCAGACTTAGTTAAGGTAAGGGTAGCATTAGCTGGATCGTCTCCCGCAAAACTTTGTGAGCCGTTTACAGCGTTACCAGAAGCGTAAAAGGTTACGTCTGCTGCAGTTGCTCCAGAGGGAGCAGTCCAGTCTACTACAAACACGTTACTTGGGCTTGTCGCTGTTTGTTCGGCATATTGCCTTGAAGTTACAGCAACAACAATCACTTTTACTCCTGTTCCTGGATTAGTAAAACCAGCTACATCAGAATTATCTGAGTTGAGACAGACCATTTGAAAACCATATCCGGCAGCACCAGTTGCATCAATTGTCACCCTAGCTTCGTAAACTACTCCAGGATCATAGGTTGTTACTGGTAAATTAGTCGATTTATCAATGACTTCAATAGTAGTTATGTTATTGAATGCATTGCCATCTACGTGACAACTACTAGCAAAACATCCAGGTTTTTCGCCAGGAGCACCAGTAAAACCATCATTCAGAACACTGCCAGGACCAGATGAGTTCCCTACGCTCAACAAGTAGACACCGATAGCAGTGATTATAAGGTAAAAGTATTTTAATTTCATAATTGAAGCCAACTAAATTGTAAATATTAAGTACAATATAAAGAATTTTTTTTGTCAAATTCAACGTTTGAGCGATTACCCTTAATTAATCATGGTTTTTATGGGCTTAATTACTTATTTTTGACACTTATCCGATTAAATTTATGGGAAAAAATTACGAAAACACCGAAAATAAATATGCGATTATAGGTGCTGGGCCTGCAGGACTTGCGGCAGCAAAAAATCTCAAAGAATGCGACGTCCTTTTTGACGGATTCGAATCTGCCAGCGATGTAGGAGGTTTGTGGAATATCGACAACGACAACAGCACCGTCTACAAGTCTGCACACCTCATCTCCTCTAAAAAAATGACTCAGTTCACAGATTTTCCAATGAAAGAGCATGTGGCAGACTACCCTAGTCATCACGAATTGAGACAATACTTTATAGACTTTACAAACCACTACGATCTTCGCAAAACGTATCACTTTAATACAGCCATCCAGCAACTAACCCCAAATGAAAATGGGTGGATAGTCAAAACTGACTCTGGCTCCTATCAATACAAAGGGGTGCTGATCTGCAATGGCAACTTGTCTCATCCGAATATCCCTACATTCAAAGGATCTTTTGATGGAGAAATAATCCACTCCAAAGCCTACAAATCTGCCGACATCTTCGAAGATAAGCGGGTGCTGATCATTGGTGCAGGGAATAGCGGTTGCGATATCGCAGTAGATGCCGTACACAGAGCTAAGAAAGTTGATATCAGTGTACGACGGGGGTATCACTTTGTGCCGAAATACGTATTTGGAAAACCTGCCGACGCTATTGGTGGCAAACTGACCTTCCCAAGACCTATTAAACAGAAAATAGATTCGGTGTTGCTAGGCTTTTTTACTGGAGATCCCGAAAATTTTGGTTTCCCTAAACCTGACCATAAGCTATACGAGTCACACCCTATTGTCAACAGTCTCATTTTGTATCATATTGGGCATGGAGACATCAATGTCAAAAAAGACATCAAGGAGTTTGCTGGTAAGACGGTTCACTTTAAGGATGGTACTAGTGAAGATTATGATATGATTCTTTTAGCAACTGGCTACAAACTAAATTATCCGTTTATTGATCAAAAGCTACTCAATTGGGAAGGTGCTGCTCCAAAGCTTTACTTGAATATGTTTCACCCACAATACAACAACCTATTTGTTCTAAGTATGGTAGAAGCTGCAGGCATTGGATGGCACGGTAGAGCATTGATGTCATTACTGGTCGCTCGTTTTTTATCGGCGATTGAAAAACATCCTGAAAAAGCAAAAAAAATCATTGATGCAAAAGCTAATTCTTTCCCAGATCTGAATGGTGGCTACAAGTACATGAAACTGGCACGCATGGCCTATTATGTCCACAAAGACACTTATTTTAAAGTGCTAAATAAACACTTAAAAATGCTAGAATAAACAACTAAATAATGATTTTACTTCACTACCTTGCTTAGAGTGAGGCATTCAATTTCAATTAAATCATTTGATCACAATAGCATCAATTAAACCCGAATTAAAATTACACTATCTACTATTTATTTAGTTTCTTTGCCCTAAATTTTTTCCTTTTAATATAAACTTTTGTGCATGAGGGTAATCAGAGCAGCGATCACTGGAGTAAGTGGTTGGACCCCAGAAGATAAGTTGACTAATTTCGACTTAGAGAAATTGGTTGACACTAATGATGAGTGGATCAGATCAAGGACTGGGATCATCGAACGTCGTATCCTCAAAAAAAAGGGGCTAGGGACTTCTGACATCGCTACACCAGCTGTCAAGCAACTCCTTGAAAAAACCAATACACTACCGAGTGAAGTCGACCTTCTGATTTGCGCAACGACCACCCCAGACATGCAATTTCCAGCAACAGCAAACGTCATCTGCGATAAAACAGGAATTAAAAACGCCTTCAGCTTTGATATTAATGCTGCCTGCTCTGGTTTTTTGTTTGCGCTGACCACAGCCGCCAAGTTTATCGAATCTGGAACACACAAAAAAGTCATTGTAGTGGGTGCTGACAAAATGAGCTCCATCATTGATTATACTAACAGAGCTACTTGTATCATCTTTGGAGATGGGGGTGGCGCTGTCCTAGTAGAGGCCGCCAAAGACGAAAATGGAATCATTGACAGTGTTCTTGAAACGGATGGCGTTGGAAGACATCACTTGCATCAGAAAGCAGGTGGATCAGTAAAACCAGCAACCGAGAAAACAGTAAAGGCACGGGAGCATTTTGTGTACCAGGAAGGTGCTCAAGTCTTCAAGTGGGCCGTCAAAAAACTAAGTAAGGTAGTGCAAGACGTAATGACTCGCAACAACCTGTCTGCTGATGACATAGACTGGTTCGTCCCTCATCAGGCCAATCTCAGAATCATTAATGCAGCATCACAATTTGCTGGAATTGACCCTAAAAAAGTTACAATTAATATCCAAAAATACGGCAATACAACAAACGGTACCATTCCATTATGTTTGATGGAGTGGGAAGATCGCTTTAAAACTGGAGATAATATTGTTCTTGCCGCTTTTGGAGGTGGTTTTACTTGGGGCGCTACCTACTTGAAGTGGGCACTGTAATCCTTTGATAACGTATCATTAGCGTAATTTAACTAGTTGCGAAAATCACTTAAAAATTCATATTACTTAAATCATTGCTCATAATTGTCATAATACTTTGTTGATAAATTTAAACATCTTACTATCTTTACACTCCAATTAAAAAACCATAACGAATCATGGCAAATACTTCAGAAATAAGAAACGGTCTTTGTATTGACTACAGTAATGACATTTACTCCGTAGTAGAGTTCCTGCATGTAAAGCCGGGAAAAGGTCCAGCATTTGTTCGAACTAAATTGAAAAGTCTTACTTCAGGAAAAGTAATTGATAACACGTTTCCCGCTAGTCACAAAATCGACGTTGTTCGTGTAGAAAGGAGAAAAATGCAATACCTTTATGTCGATGATCAAGGGTTAAACTTTATGGATACTGAATCATTCGAGCAAATCAGCCTGCAAGAGAAAATGATCAATAATGCTAAACTACTAAAGGAAGGTTCGCATGTAGAAGTATTATTTCATGCTGAAAAAGAAATTCCGCTATCCGTTGACTTACCACAGTATGTTGCGCTAAAAGTAACATATACTGAACCAGGAGTACGAGGAGATACCTCTTCTACCAATGTTCAAAAACCTGCTACGCTTGAAACTGGCGCTGAAGTTAGAGTACCACTCTTTGTAAACGAGGGTGATGTCGTAAAAATCGATACTCGAAATGCAGCTTACGTCGAACGAGTAAAACAATAACCTCAACACTGAACACCATGGAATACAAGCAAATTCAACAGCTGATCAAGTTAATCAGCGAATCAAATATCTCAGAATTCAAATTCGAAGAGGGAGAATTGAAACTCTCTATCCGAACTAAACATTTTCAATCAGCTAAAGGTAGTACAACCAATCAGATTTTACCCGTACAAACTAGCGTACAACCTATTGCCGCTCCAGCTTATGCTGCTGCACCACCTGCTGCTGAAGCTCCAGAGACTACAGAGGACACTACTCCTGCGGCTGAAGCAGATGAAAGCGACAACTATGTCTATGTACGCTCTCCAATTGTAGGTACGTTCTACAGATCCCCATCTCCTGACAAAGATCCCTTCCTTAAGCCTGGCGATCAAATAAGCGTTGGCGATGTGGTTTGTATCGTTGAGGCGATGAAATTATTTAACGAAATTGAATCGGAAGTTTCCGGTAAAGTAATCAAAATATTGGTTGATGATGCGACTCCTGTAGAGTATGATCAAGCACTATTCATTGTAGATCCACGAGGCTAGAATCCACACTTGTTATGTTTGAAAAAATTCTAATTGCAAACAGGGGCGAGATTGCGCTTCGTATCATCCGTACCTGTAAAGAAATGGGGATTAAGACGGTAGCTGTTTACTCAAAAGCTGACCAGGAAAGCCTGCACGTTCGTTTTGCTGACGAAGCCGTTTGCATTGGGCCAGCTGCTAGTAGCGAGTCTTACCTAAAGATGGCCAATATCATGGCCGCTGTAGAAATCACCAATGCTGATGCCGTCCATCCTGGCTATGGCTTTCTTGCTGAAAATGCCGAATTCTCTGAAGTCTGTACAGAATACGGCGTCAAGTTTATTGGGCCGACTGCAAGCATGATTCGTTCTATGGGCGATAAAATCACAGCAAAGGAAACCATGATTAAAGCTGGCGTTCCCGTTGTACCAGGCTCTGAGGGCTTACTTAAAAACTTAGAACACGGCATCAAAATGTCCAACGAAATCGGCTATCCTGTAATGCTCAAAGCGACTGCTGGAGGTGGTGGTAAAGGCATGCGCATTGTTTGGAATGATGAGGAATTCGAACCTGCATGGGATAGTGCTAAACAAGAATCTGGTGCTTCCTTTGGAAATGACGGTCTTTACGTTGAAAAATTTATTGAAGAACCAAGACACATCGAAATACAAATCGCTGGTGATCAATTTGGTACTGTTTGCCATCTCTCCGAAAGAGACTGCTCTATACAGCGCCGACACCAAAAATTGGTTGAAGAGTCGCCTTCTCCTTTCATGACAAGGAAACTCAGGAAAGAAATGGGAGATGCTGCTATCAAAGCTGGCGAATCCATCAATTACGAAGGCGTTGGAACAGTAGAATTCCTAGTTGATAAGTATCGGAAATTCTACTTTATGGAAATGAATACCAGAATCCAAGTAGAACATACCGTAACCGAAGAAGTGATTGACTTTGACTTGATCAAAGAACAAATTAAAATTGCTGCTGGCATTAAGATCTCTGGGAAAAACTACATTCCGTCAATGCATGCCATCGAATGTAGAATAAATGCAGAAGATCCTTTCAACGACTTCCGACCCTGTCCAGGGAAAATTAGTTCATTTCATAGCTCAAAAGGCCATGGAGTACGTGTTGACACGCACGTCTACGCTGGATATACCGTACCTCCTTTCTACGACTCAATGATTGCCAAAGTGATTTGCAGAGCACAGACTAGAGAAGAATGTATCAACAAAATGTCCCGTGCCCTTGATGAATTTATTGTCGAAGGTATCAAGACTACTGTACCATTTCACCAAAAGTTAATGAAAGATCCGGATTTCAGAAAAGGGGATTTCAATACCAGCTTCATGAACACTTTCGATCTCACCGAAGACGAATAATGTTCAACAGGTAGGCTTTACACAATGATCTCTAGTTAATAAATTTATACGGGTTGGGGAGTTTGAAATGAGTAACATGCGACCTATGCATGCATAACCCTATTCATCCCTTTAAACGTTTCTCAATACTTAATCAGCTTATCAGACAACGGACGCAAGTCTATGAGACGTCCAGAGAGCTGCCTGTTGCGGAAAAGCGTGACGCGGACACCAAGCCTCTCAAATGTCTTTACAGGCTCCCAGTGGGCGTGTAAATCGTCGTAGAAGGCATCAGGGATGTCGTTGAAGATGTTAGAATAGAAGGCGTAGGGAAAACTATTGCGTTGTTCTGGAGAGACATCATCCGAATTAATGAAATTCCAGGTATCGTTGATGAGGTCGGTTTCTGTCAATGGGAATTGGTTAGGCGTACCCGTAACCACTTGATTTGGAGGAATGCCATTGTCATTAATATAAGTAATCATTTGCTGACGCAAGTCAAAGTAAGGAACATGGGCCAAGGAGCTGTCCCAACCTTGGGATATCTTATCAGGATACACCCAAAAGTGACCAGAAACAAGACCAATCAGAATAACCGCATACAGTCCCTTCGCTAGCTTTTGAAATGGGCATTGTCTCAAACCGTACAACACCAAAATACCAGTCAATACAAATACCTGAATCAGATATCGGTGTTGCAGCAATCCGCTATAACGAGCGAGCACCGGCACAAAGACGATAAGCGGCGCCAGCCAAATCGCTGTGAGTTGTCGGAACGGTGAATTGAAGGCCAACCGCTTGGTGAGGACCCAGATGATCAGCAATCCTAGGACGATCCACATGAAAACACGACCAAAGTCTAGCATTCGCCAACCAAGGAGCGCAATGTTTTTTAGGAAGCCAGTGATACCTGCAGTCTCAAAAGAACCCGCCCAAGGCATTGATTCCTGATTATAGCTGATCCAGCCAGTCTCTACATAGTGGTAGGTGAGCCAACTAGTTGCGACTAGGCCGGCAGGCACGTATTTCCAGATCAACTTCAAGGAGAATTTCGATTGACTATTGAACCAATGGTAGCCAGCTTCAGCGAGAAATACTACAGCAATGGTCATAATGCCACGAGTGCTAAGCAAGGGCAACCCACACATAGCAACTGCTTGCAGTAAGTTACGATTGTTGAGCATTCCCGAAAGGGCAATTAAAAAAAAACAAGTCAGTGCGATATCAGGACTGACCATTGTGGCTTGTGCCAATAGCGTTGGTTCTAACAGTAAAAGCGGTAGACACATCCACAGCCAACGGCCTTGGAAAAAGCGCGCCACGATATGGTAATACCCCCAAACAATGCCAATGAGAAACGGGAGCATTGCAAAATGTGCAACAGTTAGCGTTTGCCCTAAAAACTTCCAGAACACTGCAATATACAACCCAAAGAATGGCGGATTGCCACTGTCAATGCCTGCAGGGGCAATCAGGCCAGAGAAATTAGTGTCAAGAAACCATTGCGCATACCGAGAACTGAGGTTGATGCAATCCCCGAAAAAAGGGAAGTTTCTGGAAAATAGAACAACTAGGAGGTAAAACAGGCTTCCAGCTAGTAAAAAGTTGCGATATGTCGATGTTTGTTGAATGTGTATTTTGGTTTAATTAGGGTAAATCTAGTGAATATAACGGAGATGTATAGGTAGAATGTGGGAAATCTATTGCGTTGAAACACTTTCCCTAATACCTAAAAACTCAATCTTCTTTCTTAAAGCGGTCCTCTTGCCACCATTTTAACCTTAAATATTATATCTTGTTATAAAAAGCGCAGAAATGGTTACCAGTCTCGACGAGTTGGACTTGAATAAAACGTATACTTACTCCGATTACATGACGTGGCAATTTGAGGAGATGGTGGAGTTGATTAAAGGGAAAATCTATAAAATATCTCCGGCTCCTAGTAGGATTCATCAAAAGATTTCCACCAATTTATTAATTCTTATTGGAACACATTTTTCAAAAAAGGAATGCCAAGTATTTCATGCACCTTTTGATGTCCGTTTGCCTTCCATTAACAAAAAAAATGAAGTAGTAAACACCATCGTCCAACCTGATTTATGTGTAATCTGTGATCATTCAAAGTTAGATGACCAAGGCTGTAATGGAGCTCCTGATTAGGTCATCGAAATCTTATCTAAACGTACAGCAAACAAAGACTTGAATGAAAAATTTGACCTTTATCAACAAGTGGGAGTCAAGGAATATTGGGTGGTTCATCCGAAAGAGCAAACGGTATTAGTTTACGTGCTTGAAAAGGGCATTTACTCCTTGCGAAAGAACAAACCTTTCACCAATACAGACACAATAAGATCCACTATTTTCCCTGAGTTGACAATCGATTTAGCAGAAGTATTCGAAGCCTAAATCCAACACCCAACCCTTACCGATTAACCAATTCCGGATTACCCATTCCCCCTGAGTTATAATTCTTAATACATAACTTGATCTGTTCCTCGTTATTCATTACAAACGGGCCATAAGAAAACACTTTTTCCTGGAGCGGTGCGCCACCCATGATGAGGAGCTCAGAATCGCAGGCCGCATAAAGATTAATAACGCTGTCGCCACGCTCGTAGAGTGCGACGTGTTTCTCTTTTAGTGTTTTTGCGCCTTCAACCTCCAGCTCGCCGTTGATCAAGTAGGCAAAGGCATTGTGTTCTGGGTCTGTTGGAATGTCGAGTCTTGAGTCTTCCTTCATTTTTACGTGATAATAAAAAGCAGGGGAATGTAATTCGATACTTGACTTCGCGTCCATCAGTTCTCCCAGTACTACTTTTATGGAATAGTTCTCATTAATAATCATGTCCATGTGTTCTTCTCTGAAAACGGAAGTGGTTGGTGCATCAAACTTATGCTTGGCGGGCGTGTTGAGCCAAATCTGAAATCCATGGTAGAATCCACCTTCGTCGTAGAGCTTTTGACCAGATTCTTCCATGTGAATGGCGCCACTTCCAGAACTAAATAGCATAAAATCTCCCTTACCTATTTGGAAGTCGTAGTCTAAACTGTCTTTGTGATGTCCCGTTCCTTCAAGGAAATAAGTGGTAGGCGTAACGCCTGCGTGCGGGTGCGCATCTACTCTCAACGGATCACTGCCTGCTGCTAACTCAACTGGGCCAAACTCATCAAGCAACACAAAGGGAGACACATAGTCGTTTTGATCTCCCGCAAAGGCGCGCAGTACTGGCAATGTACCAACATTGATACGATCGGTACGCAGTATTCTGTGCACTTTTCTTGCAGATTTATTATGTTCCATTCCTGAATTGGCAATGAGTTTTCCATTTACAATGGACATCCCCAATATGGCTGACCCTTTAATAAACTGTCTTCTTTTCATGACATTGATTTAGTTATTCAGGAAATCGCACTTGCTATAGTAACAATTCTAATTGAAAAAGGTTTGTTGTCCGTAATCCGTGATGTGGTTACGAAAGGCTTTACTTTCAGGAAAACCTTTAGTTTGAGGTCTTTGAACGTTTCACTATTGATAATCAGGGTTTATTGAAACAATCGATCCTTGAATTTAGTAAACATGATTGTTTCTACTTGTTACTTCTCCAAAGCTATTTCATTTACAGCAAGCTACCAGAAAAGCAAACGTATTGATAATGATTAATGATTAGTGTTTAATGATTAATGATTAATTATTGACGCAAAGAATTTTTTAATAGTGGTTAATGATTAGTGTTTAGTGATTAATTATTGACGCAAAGAACGTAGGGATAATGATTAATGATTAGTGTTTAGTGATTAATTATTGACGCAAAGAATTTTTTAATAGTGGTTAATGATTAGTGTTTAGTGATTAATTATTGACGTAAAGAACGTTGGGATAATGTTTAATGATTAGTGTTTAATGATTAATGATTGACGCAAAGAACGTAGGGATAATGATTAATTATTGGCGCAAAGAACGTAATAGTGATAAACGCTAAGAAATAATAATTAAACACTGAAAATTAATCACTAATAATAATTTTCTTGGTGTAGATCTTATCTTCTTGAATAATATTGAGTAAGTACGAACCAGGCGCCTTGTCCGATATATTAATCAGTTGTTGGTGATTGCCACTGAAATCATCTAGCTGTGTGCTAAAGACTTTACGTCCTGTGATATCCAATACCGTTATTGTAACTGGTGCTGAGTCTTCCAGTGCAAAGTCGATCGTGAACTTGCCATCATTTGGATTAGGATACAAGGCGACAGCTGACACTTCTAGCGTGTTATTGCTCGTTTTACTGATCTTTGGTCCAGTAGGTGTTGGTTCTTCCGAAGTCTGTGCACCACCTTTTTTAATGATTACGATTTCCTGATCCAACTCTTTTATAAAGTCAGGTTGCTCACAGTCACAAGTAGTTTTGCTACGGATTACGGTCTTGTTAGAGATTGTAGCGGTCACTTTTAGAGGTTGCCCTTCACGGATAAAATTAATAGTCACGGCTGTACCTGGTGTATACTTTTGCACTGTATTTACTAATTCTGATGAAAATTCTATCACATTAGCATCAATCGAAGTAACCAAGTCACCTACTTGCAACTTAGCAGCAGCAGCGCCAGTGTTGGGAAATACTTTAATCACTTTAGCAGCTTTCGGCGTTGCATTTGTTTGGATCTGGACACCTAGGAAGGGAGAAGCACAAAGCTTTTCGCAGTCTTCAATTCTACCATAGTGCGATCCACCATTATTCGATTGAAACTGTTGTGAATGATGAGCTGGTCGCGTTTGTCTGCGGCTTATTGGTTTTGCCTTTAATACTACTTTCGCTTTTTTAGTTTTACCATTTCTGATCAACTTAATTTTCACTTTATCTCCTGGTTTTAGGGCCCGAATCTTTTTGATCACATCGTAGTTCGAAGTCACTTTTGTACCATTAAATTCGATAATAATATCCCCTTTCTTCAGGCCAGCTTCACTAGCGGCTGAGTTTTCAACAACTTTGTTAATTTCTGCGCCTTGCTTGTCATTGGTAATGAAAACACCCATTGTTGCTCTCATGTTACTAGGTGCAATGTTCTCTGAGCCTTGTTGACCTAATCCTGGTAATACGCCTTCGTAAGGTGTAATGGTTGCTGTTTTATCTACTGATTTTTTAATCACAATGCCCTGTTTGGCTGAATTTAGCTGTTTTGTTATCGCTGTCAGGTCAACTCCCATTGCTGTGATTTCTTTCTGAACTTCTATTGGTAGCGCATCATTCTCATCGAGAACAATGACCTTCTTTTTTACTATTTCATTACTCTTTGCTTGTGCAAAAGAGTTGGTGATTCCTATACATAATACCGCTGCAACAAGGATACATATCGTAACCGTTTTCAACTCAAGAATTCCTTTTTTCATGATCACTTCAATTTTTATAAATTATTTGTACTGTTTAAGATTGTAAACGGGGTACAGTACTATTTAGTTTGGCTTTTTCCCAGATAAATTTTTTGATCATTCTTTTGCAGGGATCCACCTAATACCCTTTAAATTAGCGAATATTCTGCAATTATAGAAGGATGTAAAATACTTTAACAACTATTATTTGGTGGCCTTAATGGGCTATTCGGCACGCTCACCGCACCCTCGCACGTCGCTCCACCCAGTATTCAACCAACCGGGCGGCGATCCGCACCTACTATCTCTAGCCATATCGTAAAATACTAGGGATTGGGTTAAGAGTTTTATGTTTTTTGTGTCATCAGAAATGCCTGTAAATAATTGGCAAACAATAATAATGGATGATTGAATGTATTTGGCATTAAATATTTTATTTTTATTGGATTTTTTTGGTTGCACCGAACAATGTTTCGTAGAGAAAGTGATAGCACCATTATTTTCCAAGAATTCCTTTGGTTATCGTTCAAATAAGAACGCACATCAACTCATAAGGAACATCCTATTGTATAATGCGTCTGTAAACACAAAGTTAGTAGATACGATTATGTCAAATAATTCCTACATTTGGGAAAAAAAGATGTCATCAGAAAAAATAAATGCAGATAAAGCCCCAAAACCAGTAGGACTATACCCACACGCAAGAAGAGTAGGAAACTTGCTGTTTTTGAGTGGAATTGGTCCAAGAGACCCAAAGGACGACAGTGTACCTGGATTAACATTAAGTAAGAGTGGGAATTATGCAGAATTCGACTTTGCAGCGCAGTGTCATTCTGTATTTAACAATGTGAAACGGGTGCTAGAAGCCAGTGGCGCTACATGGAACAATCTTGTAGATGTTACCGTGTTTCTGACAGATATGAAAAGGGACTTCCCAGTATATAATAAAATCTATGCGGAATATTTTAAAGACAATCAACCCTGTAGAACAACTGTTGGTATTGACGCCCTCCCAACACCCATTGCTATAGAGCTGAAATGTATTGCAGTTCTAGATTGATTAAGCAACGGTTACAAAACATGGCATTAGGTTTGTATATATGCCTTTAAAATAGCTAAAATTCATAGATAACTAGCAATTTATGACTAAAAGAAGGTAAAAAGTTATATTTTTGCTTTTTAAAGTAACAAGTGGGGATTTTCCTACTTATTTTTGGGTTACAAATTTTAAAACGTAATAAATCCATATTTAAAATGAAAAGAAATATATTATCTATAGTGGTTTTAGGCACGCTGTTACTTGTGTTTTCCAGCTGCGGTCCAAAACTATTGACAGAAGAAGAAGTCTCCAAAAAAGTTGAAGAAACTTTTGATGCTCAAGTTGAAGCTTTAGAAGCAGTACTAGACAAAGAATGCGAAGAAAGGTTTGACGGACTTGTGGTATTAAAGAGAGATTCAATTCTTGCAGTAATGGAAGAAGAGGAATAACAATAAACTTCAATCGCCGTAAATTTTTGAATAAAGAAAACTAAAAATCATGAAAAAATCATTTTTATATACCATCGCAGCACTTACTATAGTTGTATTTACATTCACTGCTTTTGATGATTCAATGACTGCTCAAGAAAAGCAGCAAGTAGAAATTGATCTCTTAGTAAGTGAAAGAGTAGCCGAATTTAAAGCAGAAAAAGACGCAGAATGCCAAGAAAATGCATTGCAAATTGCAATGGTTCAAGCTGACTCCGTTGCTACTGCTATGAAAGCAACCGCTACAAAGACAAGAAAGAAAAAGTCGACTAAGCCAAAGGCGCCAACTACAACGACGACTACAACGACGTATACGCCACCAACAACTACAACGACATATACGCCACCACCAACAACTACAACTACGACTACAACTATACCTACAAAACCACCTATTGGTAAAGGTTCAGGAACGCCAGCTACAAAACCACCTATTGGTAAAGGTGGAACTACAACAGGTGATGGAACTATTAAAACTCCTGTTATTAAGAAGCCAATGTTAGGAAAAGGAAAAGGAAAAGGAGGGAATTAATCTGCATTGTATTCGTTTCTTTATACATCAAGATATTGAGTCAAAGTTCTTCTGAACTTTGACTCTTTTTTTGGTGAACAAGTTCAATTGATTTTAAGTTATACTTATAATGAAAACAAAACAACAGTATCCAATCACCACTGTAGGTGCCATGATCTTTAATGAAGAAGATAAATTTCTGTTGGTTAAAACGCATAAGTGGCATAACAAATATGGTATTCCAGGTGGAAAAATAGACTTGGGAGAAACTTGTGAACAGGCGTTGGTCCGCGAAATAAAAGAAGAAACAGGACTTCACATAACCGATGTCAGATTTGTCACATTTTATGATAGTGTCTATAGCAAAGAGTTTTACAAACCCGCTCATATGATATTACTTAATTACACTTGCAAAACATCAGGCACTGAAGTAACCCTCAATGAGGAAGCACAAAAATATCGTTGGGCTTCTTTAGAAGAAGCTCAGTCGCTAGAATTAAATGATCCAACCCGTCAATTAGTAACTTTAATTTATGATGAGCAACGAGCTTAAATACGCCCTGATCACTGGGAGCGCAAAAGGGCTGGGAAGAGCGATTGCTCTTGCGCTGGCCCGCCAAGGACATCCGATCATCATTCATTATTTGCATAGCCAGCACGAAGCAGAAGAAACTGCAAGCGAAATTCGTGAAACTACAGGGGTGGATTGCTTCTGCCTGCAAGCTGATGTCTGTGATCCCGGTCAGGTAACACAACTATTCGACACGATTCAGTCGAAAGGCATTACGCTAGAGATTTTTGTACAAAATGTAGGTAATTACCTAAAAAAGAACATACTGGACACCGATTTTGAAGAGTGGAATACTATCATGAACAGTAATCTGAATGCTACGTTCTACTGCAATCAATTAGCCGCAAAGGTGATGATGGAGAACGGTAGTGGGCGGATCATCAATATCGGATTTGCCAATTTAGGTCGTATGGGAGCAAAAAAGATGATTGCTCCTTACTATATTGCTAAAAACGGCGTACTGATTATCACGCAAACACTAGCAGCCGAGCTTGCTGACAAGGGCATAACAGTGAATATGGTTTCTCCTGGAGTGCTCGAAACGAGTATCAGTAAGCCGATTCACGAAATTCCCGTGGGACGGCTGGCAACGCTAGAAGAAACCGTTCGCACGGTATTGTTTCTGACGGATCCCAAAAGTGACTACATTACAGGCGCAAATCTGGATATTGCTGGAGGATGGCGACTTTGAAAGCCTTCACCAATTAATAAAGATTGATCCTATAGATGCTAGCCAATATTTAAATTGAAAACAATTGGCATAATAAATGCATATTTCTGATTATAACTAAATTAATATTGGGATAGGAATTATTATCTATAATTTGTATCTTATGTAAAATTTCATTGTAAAAACATTTAAAGTAATTTTCCCATGAATAACAATCATGTTCTTTCAAAATTAGGCGTTCTTATATTTTTCATTTCCTTTTTTAGCATTCACACAATGTCTGCACAATGGGGAGGAAAATTAATCGACAGAGGCCTGGACAAAGTAAAACACCAAGCAGAAAAACGTGTCAACAGAGGTGTAAATAAAGGAATCGACAAATCCTTGGATAAGGCAGAAGAAGGTGCTGTAGATGTTGTTACTGGAAAGAAAAAAGATGACTTGGAAAAATCTGGAGATGACTCCGACTTTCTAGCAGAAACCGAAGAAGATATAAACGAACCGTTCAATAGTGATTTCGTTGGAATGTTTGAGGTAGAAATGGAAATGACTAATAAGGAAGGAACTAAGGAAATGTCTGTGGATTATTTCTTTAACAAAAACGTGGTTTGCATGGACTATACCATGGACAATTCAAACTCTAAAATCATCATGGATCATGACAACAATAGAATGACCGTAGTCGATAAAGTGAAAAAATCAGCTGTTGTAATGCCACAAACACACATTAAAAATGCAGCCACTTCTGAAACTTACGAAGTAGTCAGAGAGGGATCAACTCGATTTATTGTTGGCAGAAAATGTGTAAAATATCTTATCACTTCCGAAGATTCCAAAACCACAGCATGGGTAGACGAATCGGTACGGTTTGACTATTCAAAAGTAATGAAATCATTCGGCGGCAAATACACAGATAAATCTGGCGGTGACTTCATGGAGCAAATTTCTGGCTTCCCAATAGAAATGGAAACCGTTACAAATAAAGGCAAAGACAAAATCCTAATGAGAACCATCTCATTTGAAGAAGGCAATGTTGATATGAATGCTTTTAATCTTGAAGCTTACAATGTTACTGACATGAGTACTTTTGGCCAATAATGAGTGAGTCTCATCCAATGAAATAAATTTTCTTAGGGAAATTAAGACATACACATCCTCCTGAAAGTTGAAATAATTTTCAGGAGGATGTTTTTATTTTGTCCCTTAACCAAATTTCGACAATGGGTTTTTAAGGGTTTGTCTCATTTCTAAAATCGCTTATCGCATTACTCATTTATTTTGGGTTGCTGTGTGCTGTTTGCTCATTGCTGTTGGCGCTAGGGCAATATAAGACACAAACGATACGCCTTAGATCTATTGAATTTTTAATCAAAAAAACTACCTTCTGCGGAACTAAATGAAATTTAATTACGTTAAGAGTATTATTAAATTAGCTGGTGCAATGATATTTTTTTGATAATTGTTTTTAGTTTTTCAGAAACTTGCTATCTTTGCCATCCCAATTGGAGAGATGGGTGAGTGGCTGAAACCACCGGTTTGCTAAATCGACGTACTTGGAAACAGGTACCGCGGGTTCGAATCCCGCTCTCTCCGCAAGAGAAATGGGTGATACTCAAAATTTGACAAACGGTTAAATTGATCACTCATCAAAGAATTTTCGGGGCGTAGCGCAGTCCGGTTAGCGCACCTGCTTTGGGAGCAGGGGGTCGCAGGTTCGAATCCTGCCGCCCCGACTTATTGAGAATGAAAGAGTTATGACTGATAAGTTGTAACTCTTTTTTTGTTTGGTTAGAACATAGTTAGAACAAATTGTAATTTACTAGAAAATATAAAAAATGAAAGAAGTTGAAATAAAACAGAAATTAACTGAATTGAATATTAGTGTTGATGATCAAACTGATTTTGTTGTTGGGAAGGTAAAGGAGGAATATAACATAATCATTGGCAAATTAAATGAAATTAATGAACCTTCAAGTCTATCACTACTAGATGTCAACCTACGACCTAGTGCATTGAGTATCGTATTTTGTATTCTTAGTCATTCAATTCCAATTCAAGGTGAAAAAGACTTGACTTTCCAAAACTGTAAGAGAGTAGAAGGAATTATTTCAAGTAGTCATCTTGATAGTTTTCTACAAAATTCCAATTCGCATGACGACTATAAAGATCTTTATAACAATTCCTATATAGAAGATATTTTAGACCTTCGAGATAGAATCAATGGATTAATTGATCCGTATCGTCCAGAATTAATTGAGGTAAAAGATAAAATAACTGGTGTCTATCATTTAGCTTATTCGGTTGGAACTACAATTGGATTTTGATTTATTATAACTGATAAAATCGGTTGTTATTCGGTTGCAAATACAAATAAGCAATAAAACGTTCAGCGTTTATAAGTTTTTAGTTCAGAGGTTAATTGTTTGTGCTGTCGATTACGCGTTTTCTAAATCAATACCGTTTTTTATCTTCATTTAACTTTTATACTTTCTAAATATTGATCTTTATTAAGTAATGTGTCTACTCTTGAATCTATTAGTACAGTGTCATTTACAGTTGAATATATCCAACAATGCTTTAGGATTTCATCCTGACCAATAATAGAGTCTTTCCCATACTCCTGAATTCTTTCTAAAAAGTTACCATTTACTTTCGCATATTGTAATTCTGCTCCTTTTAAATTTGCTCTTTTCAAATTTGTATTGACCAAATTCGCACCCCTTAAATCTGCCTTATACAAATTTGCATCAATAAGATTTGCATTTTTCAAATTAGCCCCTGAAAATTTAGAATCTGTTGGGAGTATGGCGTTCTTTAAGTTTGCGCCATTCAGCTTAATATATTTTAAATACTTATGCGGAAAGTTTCTGTGATCTAAAACTATTCCTTCTAAATCAGCATTGCTGAATGAACTGTTAAGATAAATTAATGCGTATGTCAGTGTGTCTAAATTACTTCCAATCAATGAAGTCAAAAATTGTCCTCTTTCAGGGCTTATTGCTTGTTTTGTTAGACTGTCTCCTTTTAAGTAATAATAAGGCTTTAGGCGTTGGCTTAATGCAGTAATTCGTCCAATTAATTGAGGGCTTAAATCTCTCCTTTCGTTATTATTCCAATCTTCTTTTAGTTCAGTATCAATAGCATCCATTATGTTGCTAAACAAAAAAACTAGGTTTCCCCGTCTTTCTGCTTCTTGTAGGTATGTTTGTTGATCTAATCGACGAATTTGCTTTTCTATTAATCTATTTTGATTATACAATAAAACAATTGGAATTAATGCTATTGTCAGTCCAATTATTCCTAATCTTGTGAAGCGATAAACTAAATGTCCGACTAAGTTTGCTGAAGTCTGTTTTTGTGGAGTTGGGATTTCGTTTAAAAATTTTTCTGTTGCTTTTATTAAGTCACTACCGACTACAAATTCAAACGCAATATTTTTAATCCAATCTTTACCAAAATACAAGCGCAAGCCAATCAAAATTAAGAGTATTACTCCTAATATTTGTAAGGTTGTTTTTACTATTTCTGGGAAATTGATACTAAGCAAATACCCTAAGTAGCTGACCACAAACACCCAAAACAAAACACCTGTGTATTTAAACAACCTATTCATCTCTCAAAACTCTATTATCTCCAATCAAATCACAAACATCACAATCCAAAACTTTTGCAAGTTGGTGCAACCGTTCTAAACTAGGTTGTGACTTATTGTTTCTCCATGCGCTTATTGCCGCAGGTGTGACCTCCATCATTTCAGCTAATTTTTTGGACTTAATTTGTTTTTCAGCCATTACCACCAATAAACGGTTTAGGTTTTTTCTCATAACTCTAATGTCAATAAATCCCTACTATTATTATAGTTTTCATACTTATTGACATAGTATAACTTTATTAATTATAGTATTACTTAATTATTTGTAAATTTATTTTTACATTTAGATATGAAAAAGCTGAATAAGATCATTCGAAAACTAAAACGATTGCATGATATTGAGGGGAATTGCAAGACAACTAGCAAGGCATTAAGACAAGCAAAGGAGTTAAAGAAAGAACTAAGAATACTAAAAGCCTATTTTGATTCTATGTAGTAAACATTTACTTTTACGTAGAAACTAATATATATGGAAAAGATATTTTATTCACTTGATCAAAAACAAGATCTTGATAGGTTTGTTGATTCTGTCTCGGTATTGTATAAAGCTGGGGTTTCTTGGGATCTTTTTTACGAAACTCTAAATATTGCTAGAAGTAAACTACCTATACAAGGCGAATCTCAATTATTCACTCTTTCCGAATGGAAAGTTTTTTTTAGTACGAAAAATGGTGTAACTCAAGAAAAGCTAAAAGTAATTTTTGACTACCATATACATCGAGCAAAATATTATTATTCACCTCTGCCATATTTTTTTGTTACTGGTAAACTAGAATGTAAACAGCAACCTGACTATTGCTTTATTTATGCTGCTAGACATCAAACAGATGAAGATAAGTATTACTTTAGGTTCATTCCTGAAATAAACACTTTTAGGATTGAATATTTAATATTTAAATGTTTAGAATAGTTAAAGTTATTGTGAGTTGCTCTAAGAAGTTTCAATATCAATGTCACCTAATAGATAATTCAATATCGGTGGTGGTCTGTAACCAGTGAATAATTCGCCTGTATCGGTGTTTATCCAGTCGTTCATTTGAAAATCAAAAATAAGTTCCTCATAATCCGTTATAACTTGCGTTTTAGCCGTTTTTTTCTCGGTTTGCTTTGGTAGGTTAAAGCCAAAGTTTTGTAACAGCCTACGCTCTTTAAATTCAGCCAAGATATTATCTAATGCATCAGCGTATACTTTAGGAGGAATGTTGCTTTTCTTCTTTTTCTTTACATCTGGTTCCGTAAAAATTTTACTGCCATATTTTATAATTTCAATCAATGCAGATTGACAATTATCAATTCTCTTTGAATGTTGCGCTGCAAAGGTTGTGAATTTTTTAGTCCATTTTTGTTGCCATTCGACAACTAATAGTTTTGCCGTTTCCCGATCTGGAACAATGATATGAAAATGCGGATTGTATGTATTTTTAGAAGGGTTGAAATTACATTCCAATGAACGTAAACCGATTAATTTTTTACCCGTTCCACGTTGGTATCGTTTCTTGTGTTTTTCTCTAATTTGTCTAAATGCGCGGTAATGGGGTTTTACTATAATTCATTGGCAAATCATGCTAACACTAGGCAAAAAAAAAGCCCCGCAAATTGCGCTTGAATCAGAGGCGTGCGAGGGATTAATACATTAAAGATAATGTAAAAGACAACAAAAAGCAACTATTTATTGAAATAAGTGTTATGTGTTTTGGGAAATCAAAGTTGGGAACTATACGGTCTTTTTTTAATTAATTACAATAGGATTGAAATTTCATTCTAAAGCTCCCAATCCTACGAGCTTCATCCCCTCCCCCATAGATATCATTCGAGTCATACAATTTTTAATTAACTTCGTATTCAAATTAACACCTTAAATTTTATAAAACAATATGAAAACAAGAAAGTACATACTCCTGTCCTTGATGGTCGTCTTAATGGGCAGTACCTTAAAAGCACAATGGACAACAGTTGCAACATTTGACGGTGGTGCAAGAACGCTAGAGCAATTTAA
>ENA-ORXR01000463-ORXR01000463.1-marine-metagenome-genome-assembly--contig:-NODE-463-length-55261-cov-6.176283_pt1 | contig 55261 bp, 51 predicted proteins | sample MGYA00237866_ERZ511479 | MGnify/ENA metagenome assembly ERZ511479 | reverse complement strand
CCCTCATCCTGAGGAGCTTTCCAATCCTTTGGATTGGATGGCGTCTCGAAGGACGTGGTGCGACTAGCGCTTATCTTTCACAGGCCCGCGTTTTGACAGCTTTGGTAATGCCTCCCAATTGCGGCGAATAAGCGCTTCTTTCTTCGCGCGGCTCCAGCCCTTTATTTGACGCTCAGATTCAATCGCTTCCACGGCTAATGTGAATTGCTCCGCCCATAATAGTTTAACTGGTCGTCTCTTGTAGGTATAGGCTTTTGGATAAATACCCAGATTATGTTCACTTACGCGCGTGTCGATATCTTCGCCGCGATATGTACCTGTGTAATAACGTCCGTCAGCGCAAAGCAAAATATAAACCCATGTTGGTTGCATGGTTTACCCTAGCAGCCGTCCTTCGAGACGTCATCCAATCCTTTGGATTGGAAAACTCCTCAGGATGAGGATAGGTGGTGAGATTGGGAAATTGGGCTAAGCCTTCAAGCGTTTGGACTTCTGGTCGCCCGACTCCAGCGCAATAAGCTTTCCTTTCCCTTTCCAAACACACCCATAATAACTTCTGATTAATCCCTCGCCTTTATGCCTTAACTATGGCGAGTGAATTTTTCTTATTTAAAGTTATGTCCAAGGCGGTGAGTTCTGGGAAAAACTCTTGGGATGGATTTATGTTTTTGCTGCGCAGCGAAATGGCGTCGCGCATTGAAGTTTACGGCTTTGCCTGGACTCTGGGTATTTTCTGGCTGGTTGACGCGCCCCTCGCCTCTAGCTTTATCGCGCTGGCGCTTGTTTTGCTGCTCTTAGCGACCGAAGCTTTGAATACCGCCGTTGAAGTTATTATTGATCGTATCTCGCCTGAAATTTCAGATGTTGGCAAACAGGCCAAAGACCTTGGCTCTTTTGCTGTCTTTTGCCTGCTGGCGATTAATGTGATGTATTTTATCTATGTGATTGCGACATCGCCGCGCGTTATAGCCTTGCTCGGTTAAAGCTCGCCGATTTTGCGCATCGCTGTTTCCAGGCGCTCGATCGTTTGGACTTCTTGATCAATTCCCATTTCCAGCGCGATGAGCTTTCCCTTTTGCGTTAGGTCCAAAGTCTTGCCGTCATAATAGCGCTCTTTAATGCGGTAATATTTAGAGAGCTTGGTTTGGTGTTGTTCTATGCGAATGGTGAGCTGATCTTTCAGCGAGTCCAGATGCATGTTTTCCAGCGCGTAGAATTTGACTAGCATGTCGTCTTTCAAGGACGGTTGCCGCGCGGGCTTTTTTGACCAAGCCCTGAGCGCTTTCTTACCTTCGAGCGTGAGCGTATGTATGATGCGGTTGGGTTTGCCGTCTTGGCTCACCTCCTCGCTGATCACATAGCCCTTTTCGCGCAGACGCCCTAGCTCGCGGTAAATTTGCTGATGCGAGGCACGCCAAAAGAACCCGATTGAAGCGTCAAAGTTTTTCGCCAAGTCATAACCGCTCATCGGGCGCTCGGTCAGGCAGACGAGAATAGCTTCGGCAAGCGCCATAACGGGTTTTCCTTGTAGCTATGCAATTTGTTGCATAAGGTCGTAGAGATTATAGACAACAGGAAAATTCCCAGCACTTCAAGGTAAAACAAATGTCACTACACGGTAAAACCATTTTCATGTCGGGCGGCTCGCGCGGCATTGGCCTCGCTATCGCCAAGAGATGCGCCCAGGACGGGGCCAATATTGCGATAGCTGCCAAGACGGCTGAGCCGCATCCCAAATTAGAGGGAACGATTTATACGGCTGCCAAAGAGATTGAAGCGGCAGGCGGGAAAGTTCTGCCCGTCGTTTGCGATATTCGCGATGAAGCCGCTGTCGATGCGGCTGTGGCGGCTTGTGTCGAGACATTCGGCGGGATTGATATTTGCATCAATAATGCCAGCGCGGTATCGCCGACGCCCGTTACCGCCACGCCAATGAAGCGCTATGATCTGATGAATGAAGTCAATGCGCGCGGCACATTTATGCTGTCCCAAAAATGCCATCCGCACCTTAAAAAAGGAAGCAACCCGCATATCGTCAATCTGGCCCCGCCGCTGGATATGTCGGCGCGGTGGTTCAAAAATCATACCGCATACACCATGGCTAAATATGGCATGAGCATGTGCACGCTGGGTATGGCAGAGGAATTTCGCAAAGACGGCATTGCGGTTAATTCGCTCTGGCCGATGACCTCTATTGATACGGCGGCTGTACGTAATATTCTGGGCGGGGACAGCATGGCTAAGATGAGCCGCACGCCTGCGATTATGGCGGACGCGGCTTATGTGCTTATGAACCAAGATGCGCGAGAATATACGGGTCAATTTGTGATCGATGAATTTATTCTTGCCTCTTCTGGCACGACAGATTTCAAACAATATAATCAGCCGGGTTATGACGGGCCTCTCGCGGCAGATTTTTTCATACCCAGTGAGTGGGTGGCAAAGTCAGCCTCTAATGTCATGGAACATCCCGGTTACTTGTAAGAAAGGGAGAATTGTAATGCCAACACTCAACGCGCTCGACCCGACACCGCAGCAGATCAAAGACTTTCTCGCCCACAAGCAGGCGAATGAGCCAGTCTTTATGCTCAATCTGTTAAAGTTTAAAACTCGCGCCACCTACAAGGACGGGGAAGATATATCAGGCCGCGAGGCCTATGGCCGTTATGCCGAGGGATTTTCGAAGCTTGTTAAAGAGAGCGGTATAGAGGGCGGGGCCATCTTTGGCGGTAATCTGAACGCTTGGATGATTGGCCAAGGGGACGGTGAATGGGACGCTGTTGCAATATTTAAATATCCCAATGCCGCCGTGATGATTGAAACTGTCAGCTCTGAGGCTTACCGCAAAATACATAAACATCGCCGCGCGGGCCTTGAAGGGCAGCTGCTGATTTCCTGTGATAACGGAGGAGTCTTTTAATGACCCAAACACTGCTCGTAAATAAAACGGACTTCGCTGATGTCGCCCTCGTCAGCACGGATGAGGGCCCGCTCGCCGCTGGGTTCATCCGTGTCTCAGTCGGGCCATGGGCGCTAACATCAAACAATATAACTTACATGGCGGTCGGTGAGCAAATCGGATATTGGAAATTCTTTGAGCCCGAAGCTTACGGTATTAGCATGGACGGTTTTGGCCGCATGCCAGTCTGGGGTTATGCCAAAGTTACAGAATCAAATTGCGAAGATGTAGCGGTCGGAACGATGATTTATGGATTTCTGCCGATCACCCAAAGCTTTGATATGAAGCCCGTCAAATTAACGCCTCTCGGCTTTCAGGACGGCAATGATCACCGCACGGCGCTGCACCCCGTTTATAATGGCTATACCTTCATCGATAAGGATCCGAGCTTTGCCGCGCATAGAGAGCTGCAACCCGTATTGCGCCCGCTCTTTACGACAAGTTTTTTAATTGATGACTTTCTAGCTGATGAAAGTTTCTTTGGAGCGGAGCAAGTTCTGCTGCTGTCGGCCTCGTCTAAAACGGCTATGGGTACAGCTTATTGCTTGAAACAACGCGGCAATATTAAAGTCGCGGGGTTGACCTCAGAAGGTAATAAAACCTTTACGCAAGACACCGGCTTTTACGATGACGTTTACACCTATGACACCATCACCGATATGAACCCCGATATGAAAACCGTTGTCGTGGATATGGCGGGCAATGGCAAAGTTATGGCCAATGTCTATGACCATTTCGAAGAAAATATCCTCTATAACTGCATGGTTGGGAAATCCCATTGGGACGGCGCGCCGCCGCGCACGCCTAAGCTGGGCGCGCCGCCGGCCATGTTCTTTGCGCCAGACCGCGTGAAAATCCGCATGAAAGACTGGGGCGGCGAAGGCTTTGCCAAAAACCTCGCGGCGCTTTGGCTTCCCTTTTGCGACACGGCCAAAAACTGGCTCGACATTAAAGAGAGCCATGAAGTGACTGACCTTTTGAAAACCTATAAAGATTTTCTCGATGGCAATGCCAGCCCTGCCAAAGGCTATCTGTTTAAAATTTAGGAGTTTCTTATGAGCTATAAATGTTTTGATGTCTCAATAGAGAATAATATCGCCCATATCGTTATGAGCCGCCCTGAAAAGCGTAATGCGATGATCAAAGAGTTTTGGACAGAGCTGCCCGAGATTATTCGCGATGTTGATAACGACTCCAAAGCCCGCGTCATTGTGATTTCTTCAACAGGCCCCGTCTTTTCGGCAGGCATTGATGTGGGCATGTTCAGCAGTGATATCGGCGCCATCCGCGATAAAAATGATCCCGCTTATGGCGCGAATTTTTATAGCAATAGCGTGCTGCCGTTGCAGGATAGTTTCACTGCGATTGAGCAATGCCGCATTCCCGTTATCGCCGCTATTCAAGGCGGATGTTACGGCGGCGGGGTGGACCTAATTACCGCGTGCGATATGCGTTACGGGACGGAAGACAGCTTTATTACCATTTACGAGATTAACGTAGGTATGGTGGCTGATGTCGGCACTTTCCCGCGCATTCTCAACCATATGCCTGAGGGCGTCGTGCGAGAGCTGGCCTATACGGGCCGCAAAATGCAAGCGGGCGAATGTAAAAGCCGCGGGCTTTATAATGAGGTTTATGAGTCACAAGAGAGCATGATGAGCGCTGTGATGGAGCTTGCGGCAGACATTTCCACCAAGCCTCCCCTCGCCGTTTATGGCTGTAAACGTATCATCACTTATGCACGGGATCACAGCACGATGGATACGCTGGACAATATCGCCGTCTGGAATATGTCTATGCTTATCCCGGCTGAGATGATGGAATCTATGGTGGCGAAAGGCGAAAAACGTACCGGCACATTTAAGGACTTACCGAAAAAAACAGGGTAAGCTCGCAGTCATTATTTTATGATTTAGTGTGCAATTTTAACGTTTAATCTAGACTTGTCTTTTGTAGTCATTTTTGACATATTATTCTTGTTATTTATCACAAGGGTAAATATGGGCGCACCAGACAACATAATCCATCCTCATTTATATATGACGATGTCACTTCCCTATCTGGCATCTCAGCTAGATCAGTTGGAAGCCTTTGGCTTTGCGCGTTGTGACGCCTTGGCCGCGTTGGAGCTAACCGATGACGCTTTTGCTGACCCCAAGGCTCGCATCGAGGCCACACGTGTTGAACACATGTATAAAGTCGCCGCAAAGACCTTATCCGATCCTCGCATTGCCATTCGCGTAGGCTATCAGTTTCGTGTTCACGATTTTCAAAAGACCGGATCAATTTATTCCTATTGCGAAACTATCGGCCAAGTTCTGGAATTAAACCGCCGCTATCAATGCCTCGCGGTGGATGTCGGTCTTCCCGAATACCGTATAGAAGACGGCCGCCACTTTTTTCTCTATAACCAATATGAGGCCGCAAAAGATATGCATCACGTTATGGGCGCGATCTTCGGAGCTTGGGCAACCGCGCTTAGATGGCTGAGCTGGGCTGCAGGGCATGAACTTAAAGAAGCGCATCTTGTGCCCAAAGCGCCTAATGATATCAGCTTTTATGAAAAAGTTGTGCAATGCCCGATTGTTTTTAACATGCCGCGAAACCATGTCGAATTTCATCCAGAGTCCATCACAAAACCCCTTATTACACGTGACCCTGAAAAACTAGCAGAATGCATCGCGCGTCTGGATAAGATTTTAAGTCTCGGCAATGAAGGTGAAAATCTCATAGCGTCTGTAAATGCCTCCATACAGGCGGCTATAGCAGAAGGACATGTAAATTTGACGATAGTCGCAGGCCGTATGAATATTTCCGAGCGGCATTTGCGTAAAAAACTTACGCAACAAGGCCTTAGTTTTAGAGATATGCTCGAAGAACAACGCAAAGATTTATTTACAAGGCTCCATGCAAATAATCAAAGTTTTGTATCTATCGCGCAGTCTTTGGCCTATAATGACCAAGCGGCTTTCAACCGCGCCTTTAAACGCTGGTACGGCACAACGCCTAGCCAATACAGCTCCAACATCTCTGAGACCTCATGAGCCAAAAGAAAACCGTTGACGATTACCTCATTGATACCCCTCATTGGCAAGACGAGCTTATGGCGCTTCGCCGTGTCGTGCTCTCAACCAGCCTCTCTGAGACAATGAAATGGGGCATGCCGTGCTATATTAGCGGCGGTCAAAATATTGTCGGAATGGCGGGTTTCAAATCCTATTTCGGGCTGTGGTTTCACCAAGGTGTGTTTCTAAATGACTCTGCTCATATTTTGATAAATGCACAGACAGGAAAGACAAAGGCTTTGCGGCAATGGCGCATGACGTCCCCGCGTGATATCAAACCCGACCTCATCAAGTCCTATATAGCCGAGTCGATTGAACATGCCCGCGCCGGAAAGAAAGTCCCCAATGCTGCGCCGCGCCGTCTTAAATTACCTCCTGTGATGCAATTAGCTTTCATAAGTGACCCAGGGCTGAAAATAGCTTTTGATAAATTTAGGCCTGCACAACAATGTGATTTTGCGGATTTTATTTCCAGCGCTAAGCAGGACGCCACAAAACAACGACGCCTTGATAAAATAATGCCTCTTATTGAATCCGGCATCGGATTGAATGACAAATATAAATAATTACCCAAGCATATATATTTGAAAGCCTTAATATGACTGCAGCTCTCACGCTTTACGGCGTAAAAATTTCTATGTTTACGGGAAAGGCGCGGAGCTATCTGATTAAACAGGGCATTCCCTTTACCGAAGTCGCCCCTGTGTCGGAGCATTTTAATACAGTCGTACTACCCCAAATTGGACGGCGCATTATTCCGGTTGTCGAAATGACGGACGGCACACTTATACAAGATACAACGGACATCATTGATTATTGTGAGGAGCAAGGATTAGCTAAAATAAGCGCTTATCCTGACGATGCTCAGCGGCATCTTTTATCGCTTATCTTAGAGCTCTTTGGTGATGAAGGATTGCTGCGGCCCGCCATGCATTATCGCTGGAATTTCCCTGATCAAACGAACGGCTTTATCACCCACGGCTTTGGCGGCTGGCAAGGTCCTGACGCGGCAGATGAGGCTAAGGCGCAAATTAAAAAGACCATGGGAAAATTTAATAGCTTCCTCCCGGCTCTGGGTGTCTCGCCTGACACCATTCCCGAAGTCGAACGCAGCTTTGGCGAATTACTCGATATTCTGGAAAGCCATTTCCTGCGCACGCCATATCTCTTTGGCGACGCTCCCACCATTGGCGATTACGGCATGATGTGTTCGCTTTATGCCCACCTCGCGCGAGATCCTGTGCCCAGCGCCCTCATGAAGAACCGTGCGCCAAGCCTCTTCCGCTGGACGGAGCGCATGAATGAAGCTCACTCAGATTATTCTGATATGCCGTATTATAGGCCGAGCGATAAATTGCCAGAGACTCTCTCGACGTTATTTAAATATATCGCAGATTACTTTCTGCCCGAGCTTCAAATGAATGTAGAGGTCATTAACGCCCTGCCCGGCGGAGAGAGCGGAACGCCCGCCACAATTAATCCAAAAATGGCGGTGCTCGGATTTGGCGGATTTAAACATGGCGAAGCGGCAATACAATGCGCCGTGCGGCCCATTCGCTTTTATATGTTACAGCGCGTCACTGATTATTTTGCAGCCATGAACAAGACCGACCAAAAGGCCGCCTTAAATTATTTAAAGCCGCTCGGTCTGGCCCCGCTCGTGACCCTCACAGCCAAACACCGCATCACCCGTAAAGACCATACTGAGGTTTGGGCATAGTTATTTAGAGGAGAGCTTCATCAATGCAGCCGTACTCGCATCATGGTCGCCTGTCTTACCGGCTTCCATTTCATCCAAAATTGTTGTCGCCAAGACCTTACCGAGCTGCACGCCCCATTGGTCGAAGCTGTTGACGTTCCAGATGATGCCTTGGACGAAGACTTTATGCTCATAGAGCGCAATGAGGTGACCCAGCGCAAAGGGCGATAATTCATCCAGTGTAATCGTTGTCGACGGGCGGTTGCCGGGGAATGTTTTTTGCGGCGCAATGGCGTCCGCGTCAGGGCGCTCTTCTAAGTCCTCACGCACTTTATATTCAGGCTTGCCGAGCATCAGCGCTTCGGATTGCGCGAAACAATTGGCGAGAAGCGCCGCGTGATGCTCAGGGCGAGCGCTATGATCTTTTAACACGGCGACAAAATCTACGGGCGCGCCGGGCGTGCCTTGATGCAGCCATTGGAAGAAAGCGTGCTGGCCGTTCGTGCCTTCGTCGCCCCAGATAATTGGACAGGTCAGCCCCGCCTCCTTACCGTCGCGCGTGATACGTTTGCCGTTAGATTCCATTTCCAGCTGTTGCAAGAACGCTGCGAGTTTACGGATGCGGCGCGCATAAGGAATAACGGCTTGGGAGCTGTAACCTAGCACATTGCGGTTCCAAATCCCCGTCAGCGCCATCATGACGGGCAGATTTTCTTGCAAAGGTTGATCGCGAAAATGGGTGTCCATCTTCGCCGCGCCTTTAAGGAACTGGTCAAAGACATCAGGACCAAAGGCGATTTGTAGCGACAGGCCGACCGCGCTCCAGACCGAATAGCGCCCGCCAACCCAATCCCAAAAATCGAAAATCTGATCGCTTGGAATATCAAAATCGAGAGCGCCGTCGCGATTGGCGGTGACAGCGATAAAATTAGCCCCCGCTTTCTTACCTAGCTTATCTGTCAGCCATCTACGCGCAGCTTCAGCGTTCATGCGGGTTTCTTGGGTCGTGAAAGATTTGGACACAACAACGACCAAAGTGGTCTTAGGATTAAGGCCATGCAGCGCATCATTAATTGAGGCTCCGTCCACATTTTCGGCAAAGCGTAACTCCAGCGCCATCTCGCCCGCCGCTTGGAACGCATCAGCGACCAAGCGCGGGCCCAGGTCAGAGCCGCCAATGCCAATATGGACGACAGCTTTAAATTTGCCCTCTTCGCGCACTTTATCGGCGAAGGCCGCCATGCGTTTGCGCATCGCTTTAACGTCTTTCTGAACAGCTTTGGAGCCGCCCACACCCCGCAAGGCCATATGCAAAACGGCGCGGTCTTCGGAGGTATTGACCGTCTCGCCCGCAAATAATTTCGCGCGCCATTCTTCGAGGTGACAGGCGGCCGCAAAGTCCTGCAAGGCGTTGAGAGCATTTTCGCTGATGGCTTGCTTGGAAAAGTCTGCCCGCAGCGGCCCTTCGCGCATGACAAAGCGATCCATGCGTTTCGGGTCTGTTTTAAATAAATCCTGAATGGAGACGGATTTTCCAGCGAGCTCTTCGAGCTTGGCATAATGGGACGCGCGGTCTGTGAATTTATCTGTAGGCATAGGAGTCTCCATATCTTTGCGCGGCTTTTAATCAATCCTGTGTATCGCGCAATAAAAAACCCCGCTACCAAATGAATGGCAACAGGGCGTCATGCGCTAAACTTAACGTTAGCTCATATTGTATATATTAAGACTGATATTTGATCGAACAGCCATAAGGCGCTGTGTCAGATTCAGCGACCGCATTACCGGCTTTCAAATCATCCATAGCGGCGGCGACATAATTCTTTGCACCAGCAACGGTGGCCGGGTTAGCAGAGCGGTTGTCATCAATCGCGCCTTGATAGACGAGTGTTTGCGACTCATCGATGATATACATATGCGGCGTTGTTTTTGCGGCAAATGATTTGCCCATATCGCCAGCCGGGTCAAGCACGATGGCTGTGACTTCCGCGCCTTGGGCCTCTTTCCACTCATTAGCCTGCTCGCCTGTTTTGTAACCTTGCTTACCAGGCGCGCTTGAAATGACGGAGAGCCAAACAGCGCCTTCAGCCTCAGCCATGGCTTGTGTTTTTTGCATGTTATTCGTCGTGTAGTGCTTCTTGACGTAAGGGCAGCCTTCATTGGTCCATTCGAGAACGACTTTCTTACCGGCAAAATCAGACAGATTATGCTGAACACCATTTGAATCTGTGACGGTCATATCAGAGACGTTGGAGCCTGTCGTGATTTTCGCCGTAGCAGGCACCGCCAGCGCTAAAGCTGAAACAGCCAGTGTAGAAAATAAGATTTTAGAAATTGTCATATTATTGTCCTTACTTAGGGATAGGCTTTATATACGCAGCACAGAGACTTCGGGATTACTCCCCTTCTATAGCGTCTCTTATCACACCATATGTCAAAACTTGAGGCAAAATTGCAGGACTCACGGATTTGTTATTGTAAACCAAATAAAGCGGCACACCCGCGCGGCCGTATTTTGCTAGCTCTGCCGCGATGACATCATTTTTGTTCGTCCAATCCGCGACTAGAAAGGCCGTATTCGTCTCCACGAAAAGTTTTTGTACATTGGCTTTGTTGAGCACGAGCTTCTCATTGACTTTGCACGTCACACACCAGGCGGCGGTGAAATCGACGAATATCGGGCGGCCTTCGGCTTGTAGCTCAGCCACACGCGCGTTTGACCAGGCTTCCGCCTCAAGCTTACCCGCAGCAATCTCGCCTGAGCTTGTCACAGCCGCGACAGAGAGAGGCATGGCAATGGCTGCAAGGACGGAGAGCGCGCCGAGCACTTTGCCTACCGTGCCTTTGCGTTTAAAGAACCAAATGGCGAGACCTACAGCGAGCATAGCGGAGAGCGCGATAAGCACGCCGTCTTCGCCTGCTTGCAAGCTCAGCACCCAGACAAGCCAGATAGCAGCGGCAAACATCGGGAAGGCCAGAATCTCTTTAAAACGCGCCATCCAAGGCCCTGGCTTAGGAAGCTTTGAGAGCAGTCCCGGCACATAAGCTATCAACAAGAACGGCAGAGCGAACCCAATCGCCAGCGCCATAAAGACGGCCAGCGTGACTATCGCGGGGGCGGCCAAGGCATAACCGACAGCGCCCGCCATCATTGGCGCTGTGCAAGGCGTGGCGACGATAACCGCCAAAGCACCGGTAAAGAAAGAGCCTGCTGCACCTGATTTTTGTGTGAGTTCCTGTCCTGTATTTTGGAAACCGCTGCCAAATTCAAAAGCGCCCAATAGGTTAAGTCCAATCACAAATAACAAAACGGCTAAGGCCGCAACAACTTTGGGGGATTGCAATTGGAAGCCCCAACCGATTTCAGATCCGCCCGCTTTCAAAGCCAGCAGAACAATCGTTAGTAAGAGAAACGTCGCCATGACGCCCGCTGTATAAAGCCACGCTTCGCGGCGAATGGCACTACGCTCGCCATGGGCGGATTTGGCGATAGAGAGCGCTTTAATCGAAATCACAGGAAAGACGCAGGGCATCAGGTTAAGGATAAGCCCGCCAATGAGCGCGCCGATAATTGCAGTCCAGAGAGTCGCGCCGCCAATCGCCGCTTTGGGGGTTGCCACCGCGCCAATGTCGAGACTTTGCCCCACAGCTAACGCGACATTCGTGCCTCTTAAGGCCCCGTCTTTCTCATACGTTAAAATGCCTTCAAATGTTTCTGGCAGTGCATCTTCCCAGAGATAGTCAGGGATGGTGCTCAAGCGCAAACCGTCTGCACCCCGCGTGACGCTTTGCGGATTGCTGTGTCCAATAATGCCTTGGTCATGCGGGAAAAAATAAGCTTTGGAAAAATTGCCTTCGGGTAAATTTGTGAAGCTGATATCAACCACCTCACCGGATTTTTTTATTGCGCCCTGCACGCGACCGCGCGTTGGCGATACCGCCAAGGCGGCATCAATTTCAGCTTTCCAGCGTGCATCTTCAAACGACTCGCCCACCGCAATGGGCAGGCTCACACTGCCCTGCTCCGGGATGCAGACATCTTTACACACGAGATAGTAAAAATTTGAGACAACCGTAATAACGGTGCCAGGCTGAGCATCAGGGCTGACGGTGAATTTTACGGGGAAAAGCGGTGTGCCTTCAAAGCCGTAATTAACTATCGGCCCTGTCGGAATGGGGCTGGGCAGAGGCCAGAATATATCGCCCGCGCTCACGCTTTCGGGCAGACCCCAGTCAATTTGCACAGGCTCGCCGCTATCGCCGGGATTACGCCAATACGTATGCCAGCCCTCATCAAGCACTGTGCGCAAAGCAATATAAAACTCTTGTCCTGGCGCAACACTGTCATGGGAGCTTACAAGAGACGCCGTCACCTTTCCCGTATCGACCGGGATAGACTGGCTGGCAAAGGCGGGCAGAGCCAAAAGCCATACTAAAAATGTGAGTGCGATAGCGCGCATGTTATCTCCGACGTTCAGTTCTTATAGAACGGCTCGGTTAACAAATCTAACGCCCTCTTGCGCACATCACGCGGATTTGAAGCCCTGTTATAATCCAATATGACAGCGATCAAAGAGCTTGAATTTTGAATATAAAAAAACCCGCTACGATGAACGGGTTTTTTTGATAATTTTGGAAGAAAATTACTTCTTCTTTTTAGCCGCTGGCTTTTTCTTTTTCGCAGGCGCTTTTTTAGGAGCGGCGGCAGGCGCGGCGGCTTCGTTGGCCCGGCGCAGGGTCATATTGACCAAGCGCTGCCAGTTACCGAGCGAGACCATATGCGCGTGAGCGACAGCCAAATAGCCATTATCCGTAAACTCTTTGAGCTTATCAGCCGGAAGCGCTTTGAGGCGCTCTTCAGTAATCGCGAAATAATCCGCTATTTTTTGACGCTCAGACGGTGATCCATCTGGGTTTTGACCTTGGAAGTTCATTTCTTTTTGCTCGAACAAATCAAGCTCTTTAAAGGTGTTGATCATTTGCTCTGTGGCTTGACGATCACGCTCAAAATTTTGCAAGAATTGAAACGCTTCTTGCGTGAAGACGGATGTATCTGCGCCGTCAAAGAATTTTTGCTGCGGGGATTTATTCGTCACGCATTCTGCAGATTCGTCAACGCAAACAACAAAACGGTCATTTTCTTTGTCACTCGCAAGGACGAAAGGATAACGGCGCGCAAAGGCTGGCATGTAGAAATCTTGCTCGAATTGACCTTCTTTAACAAAGAGGTTTTCGCCGGACCGGATACCCATAACAGCCAAAGGTGAACGCTCTTCACCCGCAAAGATAATCGGGAAAGAAGCCGCCGCTGCACCAAATTCAGGAGCTGTCAAAGGCAGGAAATGCTGTGTCGCCATAAATTCAAATGGCTTTTCAACTTGTTTGACGCCAAATTTATCATGCTTCTCTTTGGTTAGCGGCTGTGGGTTCTGATAGAACATAACGTTGCCGGAAACGGCGACGGGTGCTTGTGGTTCGGCCATGATGGTCCCTCTTTATTAATTTTGCCTCATATGAGGACGAAATTGTCGTATTTCAAGCCCGCCCTCTAGACAATTTTAGCGGCCCTATCAACATCTGAATCCCTATTGGCGAACGGCGCTCCAAGGGTTAGGGTAAGGTATGAGCCATGACCATTCACATCAAGATATGTCCACCCAAGACCGCGTTGCCGCCGCCCGCGCAACCTGCGAGGCGGCAGGTGAGCGTTTCACCGCCCTGCGCGCCCATGTATTTGAGTTGATCATTGAGGATGGCGGGGCCGTTAAAGCTTATGACTTGCTGGATCGCCTGCGCCCTGAAGTCGGCTCGCCTAAACCGCCAACGGTTTATCGTGCCTTGGATTTTCTCTCTAAACTTGGTCTCGTCCATCGCGTCGAGGCGATTAATGCCTTTATCGCTTGCGACCACGGCCATAGCGGGCATCTGGCGGAGTTTTTCATTTGCGAAAAATGCGAAAAAGTCGAAGAGCGTCACGCCCATGACCATGCCGATTGCAAGCCCAAAGGCTTTCAAATCGAGCGCTCGGTTGTCGAGCATTACGGAACCTGTGGGCCTTGTGCCGTAAGTGGGTAAATTTTTAAAAACATGGGCGGGGGAATGTTCGGCTTGGGAATGTGACGGGCTCGGCCATTTAAATATGCGCCACTACATGACCAAAGTCATGCAGGCGCGGCAAATGTTTTTCATTCGCGCAGGACTGCACGAGGCCTTCAAAGCCGACGCGCTCTCTACGGTGCGGGTTACGGATTTTCATATTAAATATCTCGGCGAAGCCCGGCCTGACGCGCCGCTTTATATTGAGACGGGATTGCTTGAACGCGCAGAGCAAACGGTGCGCTTGTGTCATATCATGTTTCATGGTGATGGCCGCATCGCGGCAACTATTGTTGAAAATATAGAGCATATCTATTTGCGCAATATGGCCGCCTTCCCCTGGCCGAGCAAATTTGCGGCCGCCGTGAAGCCTTATGAGGTCGAGCAGCCTGCGCCCTCTAAACCGCGCAACCTATCTTATGACACCGTGCCTTGGAAGCCGCGCGAGGCAGACATTAAAAAACTCACAGCTAAGCATATCGGCTCAGGCGTATTTCAGCCCTTTGAAATGGGGCTTGATGGAAACGCGACACCGCAAGCTTTGATGGGACGCACGACGGAAACCATTTCGCATATGGTGGACGGATATCCTGAATTTTTAGACCCTGATTATCATGCCAGCGGAAAATCGGGCGCGCTTTTAGAGGCGCAAATCTTCATCCACCGCCGCGCCGAAGCGGGCGATGCCTACCATTTTTACTCAGGCTTATTTGAAGGCAATCAATATACAAGAAAACTTGTCCATCACATTTTCGATGTTGTGACGGGAGACTGTATTTTCTCTATGATAGGCGATGGATGCCTCTTTGATTTAAAAGCCCGTAAATTAATTAAAGCCAGCGACGCGCAAGTCGCGGTTTTGCAGAAGAATGTGGTTGAGGGTTTGCGGGTTTAGTTAAATAGCCTCACCCTGAGGCAAGGCGAAGCCTTGGGACTCGAAGGGTCGGCCCCAAGTTATACCCGTCCTTCGAGACGCCATCCAATCCAATGGATTGGAAAGCTCCTCAGGATGAGGATTCATTGAGCGCTGCCCGCAATCGTCCCATCGCATAATCAGGGTCATGCATGGGGAACATGTGAGCGCGATTTTTATCAAAGACCACATTTTCCTGACCGATGACTTTCGCAATAGAATTGCGGCCTGAGCGGAAACTGACCGCGCCATATTTGCCTGCAAAGGTCACATGGGAATTATCACGCGGCATGTGCGGGACCGCTTTAAAAACATTATGGCCTTGGGCGACGAATATGGCTTGTTCCCAGAGCGGGTCGCAGGCGAGCTTTACGCCGTCCCCATCCGGCACCAACCCGCCTGTCAGATAATCGCGCAGAGCTTCACCACTAAACCCTCGAAAAGCGCCGCGATCTTTATAACGCTCAAAAGCCGCCTCATGGCTGTCAAACCGTGATTTACGCCGCCCTGCATTTCGCGCGATTGGCAGGCGTTTTTTCATATGGCTTCGCCCGCCCGGCAAGCGGTTAAAGAGCCGCCCAATTCCCGGCACTAAAACGGGATCAAACCCAACATAGCCGCTGACTTTTTCTTTTATGAGCGGCATCGCAAGAATGCCTGTCACCGCGCCGTAACTATGCCCCGCCAAAACGAGCGGAGCCTCAATGTAGCGATCAAAAAACTCCGCCACATCGTCACGGAAAATATACCAGTTTTTAAGCGCGGCTATATCTGTTGGGAGTTCGCTCATGCCGTGGCCGCGCAAATCAAGCGCGATGCAATGCACGCCAAGCGGCTCTAAAATCGTCTTATAACTATAGCCATTAAACCCATTAGCATTGAGCATAATAAGCTGCGGCGGCTGGGCGATATCGCCGAAATGCACAGCCGAGATACGCCCATCGCGCAGGTCGTAGAATTTACGGGTTGGGGCTGGTAAGCTCACTCCATTTACATCGCATGGACTTTGTCAGGGTCCAAATCATCCTCAATCGCTTGGTCGAGGGTTTTAAATATCTCTTTGCGGCTGCGCAGCTTGGTCCCTTTAAAGGCGGCGGGGTTGGCTTGTTTGAACATTTGGCCTGCCATAGGGATGGCCATCTCCCATTGCTCGGCTGGGACAACGCGGTCAAAGAAACCGGCATGCATCGCGCCTTTGGGGCTGAAGATTTCGCCGTTAATGACGCAGCGATTAAAATAGGCTTTGGACAAATGATAACGCCCCATTTCAATGCCGAAATTATGCATGGTCATGCCAATCAGCGTCTCGTTCAGGCCGACTTTAAAGTCGCCTTCTTTGATCATTGAATAATCACAGGCCAAAGCGAGGAAGGCTCCCATCGCAATGGTATGACCCGGAGCCGCCATAATGACGGGGCGCGGAAATGCCATAAGGCGGCGCGCGAATTTAGAGCCTTTTGAGGTAAGCTCTAACGCGTCTTGCGGGCCATCGCCCATTTCTTTGAGATCAAAGCCGCCCGACATCATGCCGTCTCGGCCTGTAATCACCACGATCGCATCGGCGGCTTCGGCCTCGTCAAGCGCAGCATTTAGTTCAGCCCACATCGCTGAGCCGAGCGCGTTGGCTTTGCCGTCATCGAGCGCGATAATCGCGACGCCGTCATTAATAGTGGTTGTGACTTTTGACATGGTAGTTCTCTTTCTTTTTTATACTTTGCGTCCTTACCCCACTTGTGGGGGAGGTGTCGCGCAGCGACGGAGGGGGAATCTCCATCCCCTCTTTAACAATGTGAGCGTTGAAAGTGATTCCCCCTCCGCCCTGCGGGCACCTCCCCCGCTAAAGCGGGGTGAGGACGCTTGTAATTATTTAACTAAGCCTGCTTGGCTAATATCTTCTCGATGGTATCTTTTTTCAGATCATCGACGCTCGCCTCAATGCCCATTTCATTCGCGAGCGCGACAACGTCTTTTTCAAGCATCTTGGTCAAAGCCGATTTGGTATAAGTCCCGCCATCTTTTTTGCGGCCAAACTTCCCGTAAAATGTCTCCCCACTTTTCGCCATTTCGCGTAGGAGCTTTGGCACTTCGAATTGCGGGCCATAAGACTCGAGTAATTCATCTGCGCGTTTGACGAAACGCTTAGCGCCAATCGTGTCGATGAAGCTAATCGCGCCGCCGGTGAAGGGTGCAAAGCCCCAGCCGAATATCGAGCCTAAATCCGCTTCGCGCGGGTCATGGACAATGCCTTCGGCCATAGTCCGCGCCGCTTCAATAGCTTGGGCGTACATCAGGCGGTCTTTGACATCAGCGACATTGGGTTGCGGGTCTTGCAATCCATCCAGCGCGAATTGGCCGAGCTCAGGCCAGAGATGTTTTTCGCGGCCTTCATAGACGTAAAACCCTTTTTCAGTTTTACGCCCTAACCGCCCAAGCTCATTCATTTTGGTAATGATGACATCGCCTTTGCCTTCGACATATTGGCTGCCCAGATCTTTTTTGGTTTGTGTCATCACCTTATAAGCCAAATCAATTGCGACTTCGTCTTGCAGCGATAACGGCCCGACAGGCATCCCTGCCATCTTACCAGCATTTTCAATCAGCGCAGGTTTCACGCCCTCGGAGAGCATATTATAGCCCTCTTGGATGTAACGCATGACGCAGCGATTGGCATAAAAACCGCGCGTGTCTTCGACAACAATTGGAATTTTGCGAATTTTGGACACAAAATCAATCGCGCGGGAAATGGCATAATCACTAGTTTTCTTGCCTTTGATAATCTCGACCAGCATCATCTTATGCACGGGGCTAAAGAAATGAATGCCGATGAAGTTATCCGGGCGGGCCGAGGCCTTAGCCAAATCCGTAATCGGAATAGAGGATGTGTTAGAGCCAAAGACGGCTTTGTCGCCAATGACATCTTCGGCCATTTTGGTAATTTTCGCTTTCAGGTCTGAGTTTTCAAACACAGCTTCGACAATGATATCAACGTCCTTGAGCTTTGAATAATCCGTTGTGGCTTCTATACGGGCCGCGACCGCGTCAGCTTTCTCCTGCGTTGTCTTCTTGCGCTTAACGCGTTTAGCCTGCTCATAAATAGTGAGCTGTTTGCCTTTATCCGCGCCCTCTTGGTCTTTATCGATCAGGACAACGTCAAGCCCGGACATGGCCGAGACATAAGCCACCCCTGCGCCCATAAAGCCTGCGCCGATAACGCCAACTTTTTTGACCTCGCCTTTCGTCTGACCAGCGGGGCGAGCTTCGCCTTTTTCCAAAGCTTGCTTGGAGAGGAAGAGCGAGCGCACCATATTCGCGGATTCAGGACGGAGCATAAGGTCACAGAAGTAACGGCTCTCAACCCGAAGGGCCGCATCCATCGGCAGCTGACTGCCTTCATAAACACAGGCGAGGATGTTACGCATGGCCGGATAATTCCCGAAGCTCTCCTTGCGCAGCATCGCGTTTGCGCCCGCAAACATTTGGTAGCCTTGCGGAGTATAAGGTAGGCCGCCGGGGAATTTAAAGCGGTCAGCATCCCAAGGCTGTTTGGCTTTGGGGTTATCTTTGACCCACTGCTTGGCTGTCGCGATAAGCTCGTCAGCGGGGACAGCGGCGTGGAAAATACCCATGGCTTGCGCTTCTGCGGGGCGAAGTTGCTTGCCTTGCAACAAAACACCAGAGGCATTCATCAGGCCGACCAATCGCGGCAGACGCTGCGTGCCGCCTGCACCAGGCAGTAGGCCAATTAACGCTTCGGGAAGTCCAACTTTTGCGCCTGGATTATCCGAGGCCACGAAACGGCCCGTACAGGCCATAACAAATTCAAACCCGCCGCCAAGGGCAAGGCCGTTCAGCGCCGCCGCAACGGGTTTGCCGCAAGTCTCAAGATCGCGGAATAACATGTTCAGCTTGAAGACGTTCTCGAAAAGGTCTTTCTTCGCGCCTTCAGGGTCTTTGGCCATGGCTTCGCGAGCACCAGCCAGATTGCCGCCCATTTCTTCAAGGTCGGCCCCTGCGCAGAACGCTTTTTTGCCTGAGGTGATGACAGCGCCTGTCACGCTTTCATCGGTTTTAATCATATCAGTCAACTCGGCAATCTCGCCCATCGAACTTACGTTCAGCACATTCATAGAGCGGCCGGGCATATCAAATGTCACCAAAAGGATGCCATCATTGTCTTTTTCAATTTGAAAATTTTTCATTTGTTAGTCTCCTAAATTCTTACCTTCGTGTCCTCACCCCATTTATGGGGGAGGTGTCCGAAGGACGGAGGGGGAATTAATGTCCACCCTCAATATTGTTTCTTATTTGCTCAATAACCTCATCAAGCTGCTCATAAATCTCATAATTCCAAAACCGCAGAACTTGCCATTCTTTGGCTTCTAAATACTTGGTTCTCTCTTCGTCGTAACTTTCATTTCCAATGTGGCTGTCGCCATCAAGTTCAATTATCAGTTTTTTCGAAATACAGGAAAAGTCAACGATATAGGGTTTAACCGGGTGTTGCCGACGGAACGAAACGCCGAGTTGTTTACGCCTGATAGCTTCCCAAAGAATAATTTCCGCGGCAGGCATATTTTTTGATTATGTCTGACATGTTTTCTTTCCATTTTTATCGCCTCGTCTGCTGATAGAGATTCCCCCTCCGTCGCTGCGCGACACCTCCCCCACTGCGTGGGGTGAGGACGCGTTTCGTTATACCCTCTCAATAATCGTGGCTGAGCCCATGCCGCCGCCGACACATAATGTTATGAGCGATGTCTCTTTGTCAGAGCGCTCAAGCTCATCCACCATGGTGCCCAAAATCATCGCGCCCGTTGCGCCAAGCGGATGGCCCATCGCAATCGCGCCGCCATTCACGTTGATTTTATCATGCGCAATATTGTGTGCCTGCATGAAGCGAAGCACGACGGAGGCGAAGGCCTCATTCAGCTCATAAATATCAATATCCTTCACATCCATGCCTGCGCGTTTCAGTGCTTTAGCGGCCACAAATTCAGGACCAGTGAGCATGATAGTCGGTTCTGATCCAATTTCGGCAAAGGCTTTGATCCGCGCGCGCGCTTTGAGGCCAAGCGCCTCGCCCATTTCTTTTGTCCCTACCAGAACAGCCGCCGCGCCGTCCACGATACCCGAGCTGTTACCCGCATGGTGGACGTGTTTGATAGACTCAAGTTCAGGATATTTTTGCAAGGCCACATAATCCATGCCTGGCATAACTTTACCTAAGGACTCAAAGGCAGGGTTGAGCGAGCCTAATGACTGCATATCTGTCTGCGGACGCATATGTTCATCATGGTCTAAAATCGTAACGCCGAGCTGGTCTTTGACAGGCACAATTGATTTTTTAAAACGGCCTTCATCCCAGGCTTTCTTAGCGCGCTTCTGACTCTCTACCGCGTAGGCATCACAATCATCACGGCTAAATCCATATTTCGTCGCGATTAAATCGGCTGAGATTCCTTGCGGAACAATCGTATGATCAAAAGCAATATCAGGATCAACGCCCATCGCGCCGCCATCACTGCCCATCGGCACGCGCGACATATGCTCAATACCGCCGCCAATCGTCATATCGGCCATGCCGGCCATGACTTTGGACGCCGCCATATTGACCGCTTCAAGACCGGAGGCGCAGAAACGGTTAATGGTCACGCCCGCCGCCGTGTTCGCATAGCCTGCTGTAATCGCTGCTGTGCGCGCAATGTCTGCGCCTTGGCCCGCAACAGGCGAGACACAGCCCATGATGATGTCATCAATTTTGCTTGTGTCTAAATCATTGCGATCACGGATAGCTTCGAGCTGTTGCGAGAGCAATGAAAGCTCCGTCACCTCATGCAGGCTCCCGCTCTTCTTACCTTTACCGCGCGGGCTACGCACCGCGTCAAAAATATATGCATCTGCCATAATAGGCTCCTTTGAAGGATTTATTTAATTCGTTATTTTGTTTTAGAGCGAGCGCGCGATGACCATTTTCATGATCTCATTTGTTCCGCCGTAAATCTTCTGGACGCGGCTATCGCGATACATGCGGCCTATGCGGTACTCATTCATAAAGCCGTAGCCGCCGTGAAGTTGCAGGCAGCGGTCAATGACCTCGCATTCTTTATCCGTGACCCAATATTTCGCCATAGAGGCCGTGACGGTATCCAGCTCTCCGCGCAGATGTTTGGCCGCGCAGTCATAAGTAAATGTCTTGGCGATTTGGACAATCGTCTTACATTCAGCCAGTTCAAATTGTGTGTTTTGAAACGCCATGATCGGTTTGCCGAAAGCTTTACGCTCTTTGCAATATTCAACCGTCAGTTCCAGCGCCGCTTCCATTTGCGCGACGCCTTGCACGGCAATGTTAAGGCGCTCTTGCGGAAGCTCTTGCATCAACTGAATAAAGCCCATGCCCGTATCTTCGCCGAGCAAAGCATCGGCGGGCACTTTCATATCGTCAAAGAACAGCTCGGCTGTGTCCTGTGCGTCCATCCCGACCTTGTCAAGAATACGTCCGCGGCGGAAGCCTTTCAAATCATCTGTCTCAACAACGAAAAGCGATTTGGAATGTTTCCCCTCACCGCCCGTATCGCAGACAATAATGATCAGGTTCGCAGTGCCGCCATTTGTAATGAAGGTTTTAGAGCCATTAATAACCCAGCCATTGCCGTCTTTCTTGGCATTGGTTTTGACGTTTTGAAGGTCTGAGCCTGTGCCGGGTTCTGACATCGCAATCGCTCCGACAAGCTCGCCGCTCGCCATTCTTGGAAGCCATTTTTGCTTTTGCTCTTCCGTGCCGTAATGCAGGATATAAGGCGCAACAATCGCGTTATGAAGCGAGAGACCAAAGCCGTCCACATTGGCTTTGACCAGCTCTTCCATGATAATCATTTCATGACGATAATCCCCGCCGCCGCCGCCATATTCTTCAGGGATAGCGCAGTTTAAAAGACCCATCGCACCAGCCATATTCCAATATTCTCGGTCGACTTTTTTGTTCTTGCGAAACTTTTCGGAATGCGGCGCCATTTCGCGCTCATAAAAGCCGTAAACAGCTTCGCGGAAAATATTGATATCTTCCTCATTATACCAATCAGGGTTTTTAAAATCTATGGCTGCCATTTTTTGTCCTCGAAATGATTGAAGACCAACCCCGAAGGTTGGCCCTATTTTAGTATTTTAATTAATTAAAATGCAGAAGCCTCAAGCGCCATAAGCGGCTCTGCGCCTGTTTTGATCTTCGCCAGATGCGCGTCCATCATTGGCAGCATGCGAAGAACGAAATAGCGGCCTGTGATGATTTTGTTTTTATAAAACTCATCATTGGAGCCGCCGTCAATTGCGGCTTGCGCAACCAGCGCCATTTTCGCCCACATATAAGCTAGCGTTGAGAGACCCATCATATGCATGTAGTCAACAGAGCCTGCGCCCGCATTGTCAGGGTTGGTCATGCCGTTTTGCATCATCCACATTGTGGCCTCGGTCAGTTTTGTTTTGGCGTCTTTGAGGCCGTCCATGAACTCACCGACGTTTTCGTTATCGCCGTTTTCCCCGAGGAAGGCATCAATTTCAGCATTAAAGGTCATCAGCGCGCGGCCACCTTTGCGGGCAAGCTTACGGCCGACTAGGTCAAGTGCTTGGATACCATTTGCGCCTTCATAAATCAGGGCAATCCGCGTATCGCGAACAAATTGGCTCATGCCCCATTCTTCGATAAAGCCGTGGCCGCCGAAGATTTGCTGACAATCAATCGTCGTCGCCATGGCTTTGTCGGTCAGGTAACCTTTGATAACAGGCGTCAACAGGCCGAGATAATCATCACATTTTTCGCGGAATTTTTCGTCCTCATGGACATGTTCCATATCTTCCATCAACGCCGCCCAATAGACGAGCGCCCGTCCGCCTTCGTTGAAAGCTTTGGTTTCCAAAAGCATGCGGCGCACATCAGGGTGAACAATAATGGGATCCGCAGGACCGTCTTCATTTTTCGGGCCTGTCAGTGAGCGGCCTTGGAGACGATCTTTGGCATAGGCGGCGGCGTTTTGGTAAGCCACTTCTGATTGCGCGAGACCTTGCATGCCGACATCAAGGCGCGCGCGGTTCATCATCACGAACATGACCTTCAAGCCTTTATTCTCTTCGCCGATGAGATAGCCTTCCGCTTCGTCGTAATTCATGACGCAAGTCGAATTTCCGTGAATACCCATTTTATGTTCAATCGCGCCGCAGGTCACAGGGTTCCGCTCGCCGGGGTTTCCGTCTGCATCAAGTTTAAATTTTGGCACGATGAAAAGCGAGATACCCTTCACGCCATCAGGCGCGCCTTCGATACGCGCTAAGCAGAGGTGAATAATATTATCAGACATATCATGCTCACCAGCGGAGATGAAAATCTTCTGCCCTGTGATTTTATAAGACCCGTCAGCATTTGGTACGGCTTTAGTTTTCAAAAGACCCAAATCCGTTCCGCAATGCGGCTCCGTCAGGTTCATCGTGCCTGTCCATTCACCTGAAATCATTTTGGGTAAATATGTATTTTTCTGCTCATCAGAGCCGCCAATTTTAATCGCCGCCACCGCGCCATTGGTCAGGCCGGGATACATGGCAAAGGCCATATTCGCGGCGGATTGCATTTCGCCAGCCGCAATATGCCAGACGCCCGGCATGCCCATGCCGCCATATTCAGGATCTTGCGCGAGGCCCATCATACCGCCTTCAACGACTTGCTTATAGGCTTCTTTAAATCCTGTTGGCGTCGTAACAGAGCCGTCTTCATGACGGGTGCAGCCTTCATGGTCGCCGACAATATTAAGCGGGGCCAGAACTTCGGAGGTGAATTTGGCGCTTTGCTCAAGGATGGCATCCAGCGTATCTGTGTCGGCTTCGGCAAATTTGTCATAGTCCGTCAGCTGACCGACATTGAGCACTTCTTGCATGACAAATTTCATGTCCCGCACGGGAGCATTATAGATAGGCATAGGCTTATCCTTCCATTTCTAATGTTTCGGCGGAGTAATCATCCGCCAGTGTTTGTTTAAATTTTGCGTCATAGGCCTGCGCCAAATCGAAAACGCCTGCGCTGTCAGGTGCGCTTTCAACGTTTTGAGAAATAATGGCGCAAATTTCTGTCATATTCTTTGAAATCACATCAATATCTTCTCGGCGGCGTTTCAGAGAGCGAATGACTGTCTCAAAATTCTTTTTGCGGCGCAAAAGCTCGACGCGATCTTTAATATGACCATCTGTGACTTCGAGGACTTCTTTGATGTCGTCTAGCGTAAACCCGATACGTTTCGCCTGCATAATCCGTTCAAACCTTACATAATCCTCAGCGCCAAAGATACGCACGCCGGCGTTACGTGCGGGCTTTAGAAGACCTTTATCTTCGTAAAAGCGGAGTGTGCGAGGTGTCACGTCAAAAATCTGCGCAAACTCGCGAATTCCCCAACTTGCGCCGTCCAGGTTTGTGTGATGTGTCTCTAGCATGAAACTCCTATAGTTGACGTTAACGTCAACGTCAACCCATGGCGATATTGTTCAACACAAACCTATTTACCGTTTTTATGTGTGAAAAGTCATATAAACAGGCCAAAAAGGTTAACGTTTTAACCCGTCATTAACCACAATCACTCTCTATTGCCTGAAAGAAGTCTGCGTGATGATGCGTGGGCGGTTGCGAGGCATTCAAAAGGCTTTTGGGGACAATGACAAAATCAACGCCAAAAACAACTGCTTCTGAAAAGACGGTCGCCAAAGCCCCCGTTTCCAAAAAACCTGTTGCCCAAAAGGCTACCGCCAAGACACGTGCCACCAAGACAGCGTCTGTTAAGGCAAAAACAACTCAGGCAAAGACAACACCTGTGAAAAATGACTTCCAAAAGACGATTGCCAGTCTTGAAGCGCGGATGAAACGTGCTGACACGCTGACCCGCAAGAGTGTGAAAGCGCTTGAAAGCACGGTTATGACGCTGGACGCGCGCACCCGCAAAGACAATTCCACTAGCAAGGCCGCGCTAACGCGCAAGGTCAATCAGCTCTCGGCCAAACTCACCGATATGATTTCGCAAACCCAGGCAGATGTAAATTCAGAGCTAAAAACAGTTTTAAACAATCCAACGGTTGAAACCCTTCAGGCGGCCCTGACGCGTGCAGATCACCGCATGAGCCATGCCGAGCAAGCTCAGGCCGAAGCAATCTCCAAGGTCAATCGTCACCTCTCTGCTATCGCGACAGCCGTTGAAACGCGTATTGATGAAGAGGCCAAAGTCCGCAAGGCGGCCATATCAGCCCTTAAAGCAGACACACAAAACGGCCAAACGGCGCTGACCCATCGTATCGACCTTATCGAAAAAGATGCGGCTCAGGCCTTAAGCCACGTCGGCGAAAAAATTACAGAACTCTCAGATGAACTGACACGGCGCGGAAAAGCCAGCGAAATTTCTATTAGAGAGAAAGTCTCAGAAGTTGCCCTGAAAACGCAAGCAGAGTTTGAGAGCTACCGCGCAGGGCTTGAGCGCCGTATTGATGACGTGGCTCAAGACGCCTCTTCTAATGATACGCAACAGCTGGAGCGCACGATTGCTGGTCTTACCGCAAGGCTTGAGGGACTGGAATACACCATTGCCAATGCGCCTCCTGCCATAATTCCGCAAAATTCAGACAGCCTGTCTCATATGCCGGATGAGCATATGACGACTCCGCCAATGTCTCCCGCGCCTCAACTGAGTATTGTGTCGGGCGCAAATCTTCAAGATCCCATCCCTGCAATACCAGCTATGGCGCAGGATTACAGCATGAGTGCTCCCGACGCTTTCACAGCTATGACGGAACTCCCTACAGCTCAGCAAAATGCGGTGCCGAACCCCTATCTGGCCGCCCAAACACCTGCAGCCCCTTTGAAGGTGGAGACGCATGTCCCGGTAGAATATAATCCTCAAAACTTTCAGCAGCAGGCGCAGCCACAAAGACAATTAGAGCTGCAAACTGAGAGCCAGATTCAGCCCCCAGCACGCGATTTAATCGATGCCCGTGAGATGCCCGTTCCGCCGCCGCCTGCGGACCTAAATGACTTACCGCCGATAGCGTCTGAACATCAGGCTTTGCCATATTCAGACCCAGCTTATGCTGAGAATGACCCCACGATGGATCGTATGCGCATTGGCGGGAATACATCTCCTAAAATTAACCGACCAAAACTAACAGGCAGAAATATGCGCGTTGCGGCGCTAGCCACAGGCGTCGCCGTTCTTGGTCTTGTCGCCGTAAAGGGCGTCTTTAGCGGGAATGACTCAACCATTACCCCCCAAAAGATAGCCGAACGTATCGACAGCCCAGGAAATGGCGCGCCTGTCTCAATACCCAAGCCGGACACGTCAGGGGCACCCATTGGTGAGTATAAAGATAATAAAGCCGTCACTGTCGCCATTGGCTCTGAAGCGGCTAAAACGCTTAATTCCGCTGCGGCGGCAGGCGATGCCGTTGCGCAATTCCAGTTAGGCCTGTCCTATCTGGAACAAGGCCGCACTGATGAGGGCGTTGCGCTCATTCGCAAATCAGCCAACCAAAATCAACCCGCCGCGCAGTACCGCCTCGCAAAGCTTTATGAAATTGGACAAGGCGTGTCTCAGGATTCTGAGATGGCGCGTCAACTTACGGAGCGCGCGGCGACGAATGGCAACCGTATCGCCATGCATGATTTGGCGCTTTACTATGCCGAGGGCCGCGGCGGCGTAAAAGCAGACCTTCCGACAGCCGCTAAGTGGTTCGAGAAAGCCGCCGAGCGCGGCGTTGTTGATTCTCAATTTAATTTAGGCGTTCTATTCGAGAGCGGGCAAGGCCTGCCAAAGAACGTCAATGATGCCTTTGTCTGGTATTCTATCGCGGCGGCACAAGGCGACCAATTTGCAAAAACACGCGTGGATGTTTTGACCGCAACATTGGATCAAGCAGACCTGCTGGCTAGCGCGTCCCGTATCAAACAGTTTAAGCCTCGAAAAATAGACGAAGCCGCAAACGGCATTTTTAGGAATGTGGCGTGGAGCAAACCTAAGAGCAATATTGGCGAGAAAGTGTCCCAGGTTAAGCAAGTGCAAACTTTGCTATCAGACCTTGGCTATGACATTGGCGGCGCAGATGGGTCTGTCGGCCCGAAAACGCGGGCCGCGATTATGAGTTTTGAACGGGCCAATAGCCTGCCTGAAACAGGCCGCGTAAATACCGCCTTGATCGACCGTTTGGAACTTGCAGCAGGTGCTTAGCCCTTTACCCTGACTTGGCGCTTTGTTAGATGAGCCTATGAGCCCGGTTTTCACAATAGATATAGCCGAAACAGCGGATGATATTGCATCGGTCAAAGACATATTCTTAGAGTATATGGCTTTTATTGAGACCTATCTGGGCGAGTCCCTTGGGTTTCAGGGCACAGAAAAGGAATTTGCTAACTTCCCTCACACTTACGACGCCTTGTTTTTAGCAAAGCTGAATGGAAACCCCGTTGCAGCTTGTGGGCTTAAGCCCTTCAAGCCCGGCATTTGCGAATTAAAGCGTCTGTATTGCCGGCAGGAAGGCCGGGGCTATCAATCTGGGTTAAAACTAACCCAGGCCACCCTTAAAAAAGCGCGTGAGCTGAATTACCAGCACATCTATCTTGATACAGACCGCGGCTTAACCCACGCCAATAAAGTTTATGAAAGCCTCGGCTTTATAGATATTGAGCGCTATTATGATAACCCTATGGGGTGTTCACGCTATATGGCCCTGACTCTTTAGCCAGGGCTTTGTGCGCGCTATAATCCCGAAGAGATCTGCATCTCTGCCTTTATATTAAAACATCAATGTCAAAAAATGCCATGTCGGCCAGTTGCGAAGGCTCTTCCATGCTAGCCGGCGGAGGGGGATCAAACGAAAATAACAAATTCCAACCTACGAGGAAATCCTTACGTGTAAAATTTTCGGCGCCGCTCAATTTATACTAAGATTCACTTATAAAGGGAATCGCTTTGCTTTGGCACGGGCGTTGCAGTGTTATTTGGCAAATGTATCAAATTGAGAGGTCTGTCATGTCCCGTATTATCACTACCCTTGCGGCCATCGCTGCAACAACCCTTATGTCAAGCGCAGCCTTTGCCGGTTGCAATACCGGCCCTTATTGCAATAGCGCGGGCCAAAGTTCTTCACTGCCAAGCCTGTCTAGCTGGTCTGGTTCAAGCCACAGCACATCAAGTTATCAGAACACACCGAGCTATAGCTACGCCTCAACATCACGCTATTCAACAAGCCCGATGGCAAGTTCGTCTTATTCTTATGGCGCGTCCAACGGTTACGCCGGCACAGTATCATCCTCATATGCGGACAGCGCCTATGGCACAGGTTCTATTAGCAATGCCTATACAGGCAGCGACGTTGAGCTTTACGGTTTTTCCGGCGCGGCATCATCTGTTCCAGGTCTTGGCGCAGGCGAGTCGTTGCAAGCCACATCTTGCCCCGTCAGTGTTCATAACCCGAGCGGCGCGCGTGTCCTTGGCTGTTACAATGTTGTGAAGCCTGTACCACAAACAACTTATTACCGCGTTGTGCGTCCAATTGTTTATGTGCGTTACCCTGTGCCTGTTGCCGTCCCTTATTGGTCCGGCTGTACAGTCGTAACCCATACATCACGTTATGGCGACCGCGTTGGACATGGCGGAAATTACGGACGCCGCTGCGGTTAATGAAATTGCGCTTCATGCCGAATTAAAAATCAAACACTCTTGGTTTGAATTTTAATTCGCTTCGTAAGGTAAACGCGCAAATTCATCACAAAAATGCATCTAGCCTTCGCCTTTTGGCGAGGGCTTTTTTATGCGTGCATATTGGCGAGAACATTAAGGGCGGCTTGGCGGGGGTCTTGCGCCGCTGTAATGGGGCGGCCTACGACAATATGTGATGCCCCAGAGCGCAGCGCCTCACCCGGAGTCGCGATACGTTTTTGATCGCCTTTATCGCCATCATGCATACGAATGCCTGGCGTGACCACCAGAAAATCATCTGGCACTTGGGCGCGTATTTTAGACGCTTCCAGAGGACTTGAGACAACGCCGTCAATACCTGCCGCCAGAGCCTGTTCGACGCGGCGCATGACAAGCTCTTGGGCTGTGTAATTATATCCGATATCCTCAAGCGCCTGTCGGTCCAGTGACGTTAGAACCGTAACACCCAAGATTTTAAGTGAACTTTTACCGCGCCCTTTTGCGGCAGAGGCCATGACATCAGGCCGCGCATGAACGGTCAGCAAATCCGCGCCTAAGCCGCTAATGGAGCGGGCGGCTTTTTCTACTGTCGCGCCGATGTCGTGAAGCTTAAAATCATAAAATACATTTTTGCCCATCGCCTTGAGCTCTTGTCCGAATTGGGCGCCGCCCAGAGGCAAGAGTTGTAATCCGATTTTATAGCTGACGACAGTCTCGCCAAGCGCCTCAACCATCGCTCTCGCCTCTGCGATTTCCGGAAGGTCAAGGGCGACATAAAGGCGAGGGTCAGGTGTGTTTGGCTGTGTCATAAGCGATTTATCTTTTAATCAATTTTACGAAACTTCTCAGAATTTTTAGCCATCAAGCTTTGAGCAATGCTGCTCGGCAGGACCTTACCTAATGTGGCAATCGTCTTATTCACACCGCCTGGCACAAAGATGGCGCGGTTACGCTCGCAAGCTTCAACGCCTAGTTCAGCGCATTCATCCGCCTCCATCATCATATAGGCGGGGAGTTTGTTCAGCGCCTCGCGCGTGCCGTTGACATCATGAAATTCTGTATAGGTGAAGCCGGGACAGAGCGCCGAGACATGCACGCCCGAACCTTCAAATTCCATATTCAAGCTTTGCGAAAACTTTATCAAAAAGCTTTTTACTGCCGCATATAAAGTATGCCCTCTCGACCCAGGCATATGTCCCGCCAGTGAGGCCACATTGATGATACGGCCAAAGCCGTTTTCGACCATGGCCGGCGCTAATTTACGCGCCAGTTCACACGGCGCGGTCATCATCAGCTGAATGAATTTGGAATGGTCTTCCCACGGACTGTCCAAATACATGCCGGGATGGCCATAACCTGCATTATTAACCAGCCCGTCAATGTGAAGGCCCTTAGCCTTTATCCGCATTAGCAAATTTTCTGTGGCGTCCAGGTCAAATAAATCAATCTCAAAGATATGACTGGTTGTGCCATATTCTTTTTTCAGCTCTGTCGCCAAAGCCACCATAGGCGCTTCGCGGCGGGCACAAAGGGCCAAGTCCCAACCGCGTATCGCATATTCACGCGCAATCGCGGCACCTATACCTGCTGACGCGCCAGTTATAAGGCAGATAGGTTTATCATTGATTTTATTGAGCGTCATAATCTCACAAATAATTTAGGTGTTTATCTTGCCGCATCTGTTAACTTAGGCCCACATAAAAGTCTAAGGTCAATTATGCGCAAACTCGTTTTAATCTCTACCTGCCTTCTCACCGCCTGCGCGACAGCGGGTGCAGAGCCGGAACGTTATGCTGGAATGGATTGTGCGCAACTGTCTGATCTTAAACGCAGCTACGCGCAACAGTCAGCCCAATATGATTTATTTGATGATGGCGATATTAATGAACTTGAACGCCGCAATGCCAGTCGCCGTAACTTAGCCGATGTCGGACAGTCACGCCCTGATTTGCGCCCCTATGAAATTGAGCAGGAAAAAGACTTAAACTCTATCCGCGCTGCCTCTCGCCTCAAAGGGTGTTGATGTGAGTGAGACGGTTTTGCGCCTAAGTATTTTTGCCGGGGCTTTGATTTTATTTTCTGGATTGGAAACGCTCTTTCCCAGACGAAAGCGAAACCTTCCGAGGCAAACCCGCTGGCTGACGCATCTGGGCATTACGGTGATTGACACAGTTGCCGTGAGAATACTCGGCCCCCTCACCGCCATTGCCGTCGCGCTATGGGCCAGCAGCAAGGGCATTGGTTTGTTTAATATGACAGACTGGCCTTTATGGGTCGAAGTCGCGCTGGCTTTTATAGTTTTGGATTTTGCAATTTATTTGCAACACGTCATCAGCCATCACGTGCCGCTCTTTTGGCGCTTTCATAAAGTCCACCATACGGACCGTGATTTGGATGCCAGTTCAGCCGTGCGGTTTCATCCTGTCGAAATTATCCTATCCATGCTCTATAAATGCTGCGTCGTCGTATTAATTGGCCCCGCCATATTGGCTGTTTTTATATTTGAGATCGTGCTCAATGCCTCGGCCATATTTAATCATGCGAATTTAAAACTCCCCTCATGGCTGGATAAATTATTGCGGGTCTTAATCGTGACGCCGGATATGCACCGCGTGCATCATTCCGTTCTCATGAAAGAAACCAATAGTAATTTCGGATTTAATTTGTCTATTTGGGACAGACTTTTCCGCACCTATAAAGCCCAGCCTGAGGCGGGACATGAGGGTATGACGGTCGGGCTTTCAGAGCATCAAACAGACGCGCCCTCGAAATTATTTTGGAGCCTTAAACTCCCATTTGCCAAATCACCGCAATAGCCTTATCCTTCCCGTAAAAGGGGACGCATATGGTTCTGGTCATTCCAATAATTCTTCTTCTGCTCCTGATTGGCGCGGTTGTTATTTTCAACAAGCTAGTCGGGCTACGGCAGATGACAGAAAATGGCTGGAGCGATATTGAAGTTCAGCTTAAGCGCCGCGCCGACCTTATCCCGCGTCTTGTCTCCACCGTCAAAGGCTACGCCGCGCATGAGCGAAAATTATTTGAAGAAGTTGCCGCTAAACGCTCACAAGCTTTAGCCGCTGGGAATAATCCGCGTGAGCGCGGCGTAGCGGAAAGCCGTCTTAAACAGCCCGTAGGCCGCATCATCGCGCTGGCCGAGGACTATCCTGACCTGAAAGCCAATCAGAACTTTTTGGAATTACAGGAAGAGCTTTCAGATACCGAGGATAAAATTGAAATGGCGCGGCGGTTTTATAACGGCGCTGTGCGCGAGCTTAATGTCAAAGTGCGAGCCATTCCGTCAAATCTGGTGGCGGGCCCGATGGGGTTTAAAACCCGTGGTTATTTTGAGATTGATATAGAAGATGCCGCCGCGCCTGACGTGGAGTTTTCCGCATGATGCGCTTTATTCTTGCGCTTATTCTCGCCCTTACCTTCACCGCGGGCGCCTGGGCGGAAGAAAAAATTCTGGACTATAATGTCCTAATAGAGGTGCAGCAGGACGCAGACTTTATTGTCACAGAATCCATCTCAGTCATTTCAGAGGGCCGTAAAATTCGCCGCGGTATTTTCAGGGATTTACCACGCTTTAAGGTCGAGGAAGGTGAGAATGAAGACTATAAAATTCCTTACCAATATAAAATCCTCAGCGTCACCCGTAATGGGCAGCGTGAACCTTTTTCCCGGCAAAGCGATGGCAATGCGAAACAAATCCGTATTGGCGATCCGGATTATTACCTACCGGCTGGGCGGCATGATTATGTCATCACCTATGAGGTCAAAAACGAGGTGCGCTATTTTGACGATTTTGACGAGGTTTACTGGAATGCCATCGGGACCTATTGGGACTTTCCAATTGACCGCGCCAAAGCCGTTATTCGATTTCCCCAATCTATCGCGCCGCTTGAACTGAATTGCTATACAGGGCGCTTTGGCTCGACAGCCTCGGATTGCAGGATGTCTCGCGATGCGCAAGATTTTACGATTGAAACGTTGCAGCCTTTAAATCGCCGGGAAGGCTTGGCGGTCTCTATACGGTTGAATAAAGGCATTATTGATCCGCCCAGTCAGGCGGATAAAACTGTGCTGTGGTGGTTTAAGCATGGAGCTCTGGCCCTATTAATGTTCTCATTTCTGGGGCTCTTTGGCTATTATTACCGCGCGTGGAATAGAGTCGGGCGTGACCCGCAAAAGGACCCCGTCTTTGCGCGCTATGAACCCCCTATAGGATATTCCCCGGCGGCAGTTCATTTTATTAAACATCGTGGGATGCGCGGGAATAAAGCTTTGATAGGCGCGCTCATGCATCTGGCGGTCAATAAACATATTCAAATGGACTCCTCTAAATCCGAAACCGTGCTGACCTATTTAGGCGAAGGCGGAAACCGCAAACCCCTCTTTCGGGATCAGGCTGTCTTGATGAGTAAATTGTTTAGAAGTAGTACAACGATGCGTCTCGGGAAAAAAACCAATATGGCATTTACGATGGCCCTGATGGCGTTTCGCCAAGATGTCTCAAAGCGTTACGGCAAAGATTATTTCCGCTGGAATGGCGGATTTACGATTTTAGGCTTCGTTCTCAGCATCGTCGCTGTCGTTGCGGCTTTCACCCAATTTTATGGCAATAATTCAGATTATTTCTTTATCGTTTTAGCGGCCTTAGCTGCCATGAATATTCTCTTCGTTTTTCTAATGCCGGCGCCGACTCAGAAAGGGCAAAAAATTAAGTCCGAGATTGAGGGCTTCAAACTTTATCTCGAAATGGCAGAGAAGCAGCAGCTCAATGCCCGCAAAGATGTGCTGTCCGGTCAGGAACCGCCCATGACGAAAGAGCGTTATGAAGCTTTTCTGCCTTACGCCATTGCGCTGGACGTCGAGAAGCCTTGGTCGAAATATTTCGAAAAAGTTCTGCCCGAAGAGGCTAAAAAGTATAACCCAAGTTGGGGTGATATTAGTGGCCGCGGGTTTAGCTCTGTAGGCGGGATCAACCGCGCCCTAGAATCCAACCTCAACTCCGGCGTCTCGCGCGCCATGCCGCAAAGCTCACGCTCATCCGGCGGGAGCAGTGGCGGCGGGGGGTCTTCCGGAGGCGGCGGCGGTGGCGGTGGCGGCGGGGGTTGGTAAGCTTGCGGTAGACCTCTCAAGACACATCCCTATCATTTCCTTGCGGTGTCAAGCCATCAAAACCAGACTGCGAAGCTAACGACGTCGCGGTCATCATTATTTTTTCATGTGCACGACACGTTGCGGCAGTGGCACTTCAATTTTATTAGCCTTGAGCGTGCGCCAGACAATAAAGTTCAAATCAGACGTAAATTTATTCGGCCCGTCATCAATGCCTGAGCACCAAAACTCAATCGCGAAATTTATTCCATATTCACCAAATTCACGAAGCTCAAGGTCCGGCTCTTCTGGCTCTTGTAAAACACGGGGGTGTTCAGAAATGGCAGGAATAAGAAGGTCCTCCAGCTTATCGATATCTGTGTTGTAGGAGACAGTGAAATAAACCTCATAGCGCTGACGAGGGTCTTTATGAGTCCAGTTCTCATAAGAGTTTTCGATAAAGGTGGTGTTTGGCACCATTATGTCTTTGCCATCGGTCGTCTCAACCGTTGTTGACCGCATATTGATCGCTTCAACGAAACCTTCTCTGCCGTCATCCAATGAAATAAAGTCTCCGACCCTCACAGTCCGGTCAAATAACAGAATCATGCCCGAGACAAAATTGGCCGCAACCGGTTGCAGGCCAAGGCCGATACCAAGAGACATCGCAGAAAAAATAACAACTAAACCGCCCATGCCAATGCCTGCTGCCGACATCGCCATAACAGCGGCTCCGCCAAAGATAAGGATTTGTAAAAATTTTGCGACAATGGCTTTTATGCCGTCATCAAGGCTGTCCTGCTCCTGAAGCGCGGATTGACCTTTTTTATTTGAAAAGTTTCCGAGCCACAAGAAAGCCGTGCCAAAGAGCCCAAGCTTTACAAGTGTCAGGGCGGAAATCGGGTTGTCACCACTTCCGAAGCTTAGACTATCAAGAACCCCTAAAAGTTCGTCGAATTTTCCAAACACCGTTAACACAGCAACTGGAATTAAGATGGCGATGGCGAGTTTCTGAACAATATCATTGCTCACAAATGTCTTTATGACTCTGTAAACTAAGAAGACAACGGCGAGACCTTGCGCCAATTTTACAAGCCAGTCCTGACCAAAGGAAGCTTTTACGGCGATTGCGAATAGGGCCAATAATAAGACCAAAAAGACAGCTCTGAGAAACACACGTGACTCATAGATATAATCGCGGAGGGTTTTGAGTTTTGCGTCCTTTTCAGGTGGCTCTTGAAACAGAAAGACACGCTTGCGAACTTGCTGCGAGACAATCGGCGCTAAGATATAGGCTAATATGAGAGCGCCCAGTTGAACCAAGAAGCTTGGCGTCTTTAGCCATTCCAAAACTTTGTCCAAAAATGATTGACCGAGAGCTTTAAAATCATCAGCAGTTTTTGGGATAATGTTCTTTTCAATGTCACCATTTTCACTGACCTCGACGGAATCTGAAGACTCCGTTTTTTCTTGTTGCGCTTTAACAGCGTCTGCGATGTCTCGGTCTGCCTTTTCTCGCGCGTCTAGCGCTTGGATAAGCGCAGGGTCAGACAAATCAATGTCAGCAATAGCTATAGCTTGAGACGCAACATCCTGACTTTGCTCAACAGTCTGCTCTGTGGTTTGCGAAGGGACTGCAGGCGGCTCTGTCGTGTTCTCAGAGGTTTGCGCAGACGCCGTTACGGCGAAGATACAGATAAAAGAAAAGCTTAAAGCCAGCAAAATATGATAGATATTTCTCATAAACTATATTGTAACCCCCAAATAGTTGAGCAGTTTTAGTCATAACTCTATCTTTTGTAAACGCTTTTGGGCTATAGCGCTCTCGCATATTGCGGAGACTATCATGAGCACACCTAAAAAAGTCGTTTTAGCCTATTCGGGCGGACTGGACACTTCAATTATCCTAAAATGGCTGCAGGAGGAAAAAGGCTGCGAGGTCGTCACCTTTACCGCTGATTTAGGCCAAGGCGAAGAGCTTGAGCCCGCGCGCCGCAAGGCCGAAGCCGCAGGCGTTAAAGAGATTTTTATTGATGATTTGCGCGAAGAATTTGTGCGCGACTTTGTCTTCCCGATGTTTCGCGCCAATGCGCTCTATGAGGGGCTCTACTTGCTCGGCACCTCTATCGCGCGGCCTCTGATTTCCAAGCGCCAAATCGAGATTGCGCATCAAGTCGGCGCAGATGCTGTCTGTCACGGCGCGACGGGTAAAGGAAATGATCAGGTTCGCTTTGAACTTGGCTATTACGCGCTTGACCCGGAGATTAAAGTTATCGCCCCTTGGCGAGAATGGGAGCTAAACTCACGCAATAAACTCATCGAATATGCCGAGAAACATAATATCGAAATTGCCAAAGATAAGCGCGGCGAAGCCCCGTTTTCAGTTGATGCGAACCTGCTGCACACGTCATCCGAAGGTAAAGTCCTCGAGGACCCGTATGAGGAAGCACCGGATTATATCTACCAGCGCACGGTCTCTCCCGAAGAGGCACCTGACAAGGCGACCTATATCGAAGTTGGTTTTGAGCGCGGCGACGCGGTCTCTATTAACGGCGAGGCGATGTCCCCCGCCACAATCCTAACCAAGCTCAATGAGCTCGGCGGCGCGAACGGTATTGGCCGTTTAGACCTTCTGGAAAACCGCTATGTCGGGATGAAATCCCGCGGCGTTTATGAAACGCCTGGCGGGACAATCCTGCTCATGGCCCATCGCGGCATTGAACAAATTACGATGGATAAAGGCGCAAGCCATCTTAAAGATGAGTTGATGCCGAAATATGCGGAGCTGGTTTATAACGGATATTGGTATTCGCCTGAGCGTGAAATGTTGCAAGCCGCGATTGATAAATCACAAGAGCTAGTCACAGGCGAAGTTCGCCTGAAGCTCTATAAGGGCAATGTCGATATTGTCGGCCGGAAATCTGAATATTCACTTTACAGCCAAGAACATGTCACTTTCGAAGAAGATGATGTTTATGATCAGGCGGATGCGGGCGGATTTATTAAAATCAATGCTCTGCGCCTACGCTTGTTAAAGGCGCGTGACCGCAAGGCTGGGAAGAATAGCTAAGCTTTATATTGAGGGGTTTTACGCAGCTTAAGGCGTTTTAAGCTCAGCTACAGTGCCAATCTTTTCTGTTGGAGAAGTATTCTGCTGAGATTGCATTGCGCGGCGCTCAATATCATTGAAGGTCTGCTGCGCGTTATCCGTCAGAAAATTTGTTATGACCATTTGGCCAATAAAGACACCTAGAATTCCGGTCGCCATTCCCATGATGAATATCTTAGGGCGTGATGTCTTCTTTGGCTCAACGCCCTCACTCTTGGATTTACGTTTCTCTTTTTTCGCCTTTTTGACCTTCGGCCTCCGTTTAAGCGCAAATCTAGACGCTTTTGGCGCGCCCTCTTCTGTTGGGGTGGTAGCCTCGCCTAGTCCGGGCGGACGCTCAAAGACAGGCGGTACTGGCATGTAATGCATCGGTGTTTGCGGATGCACAGCGTGAGGCTGTACCGGCTCATTTTGTGCCTCATAGGGATTGGTCTGACCGTAAGGGTTTTCTTGATACTGCCCATTTAAGGCGTTTTGCCCATAAGTTGGTTGGTCTTGGTAGGGCTGCGTAAAGGCTTGCCCCCCTGAGGCTTCGCGGTATTTTTCTGGATCAAACAGTTCGGCCATGTGTACATTCCCTGAAACGAAACGCAGCTTAAACATATAAACCTGAAAAAGCGTTTAAAGTGGCATTAAGGAAGTTTTCAGCTTTCCACTCTTTAAGGAATCTATTACCACCAGCCGATGAATATTAGGCATGTATTGCCCTATTTATTTCAATAGCCGTGAGGCCATAAATCTTTATAGACGTTTCAACGCCTCATTTTACAGAGTGATCATGACCAAATCTTCTCAAAAAGAACTCAATTTCCGGCAAAGCGTGGATTTGATGTTTAATCGCGCGGCCAGTTTTACCGATATCTCCCCCAAAATGATTGAAAAAATCCGGGTCTGTAACGCGACATACACCGTGCGGTTTGGTGTAAAGCTGCGCGGGGAGATACATACTTTTACAGGCTATAGGGCCGTGCATTCTGAGCACCGCGAGCCCGTTAAAGGTGGTATTCGTTATTCTTTGGATGTGAACCAAGACGAAGTTGAAGCTTTGGCCGCGCTGATGACATTTAAAACCGCTCTGGTCGAAGTTCCGTTTGGCGGCTCAAAAGGCGGGCTTTGTATCAACCCCAAAGATTGGAACGAAGAAGAGCTTGAGCGCATAACCCGCCGTTTTACGTTTGAGCTTTCGCGCCGTGACCTTATTCATCCCTCGCTCAATGTTCCGGCCCCGGATATGGGCACAGGTGAGCGTGAAATGGCGTGGATGATGGACGAGTATCGCCGCCTGCATAATGATAACATTGACGCCATTGCCTGCGTAACGGGTAAGCCGGTCCATTTAGGCGGTATTGAAGGCCGCGTCGAAGCCACGGGCCGGGGCGTGCAATATGCTCTGCAAGAATTTTTTCGCCACCCCGATGATAAGAAAAAGGCCGGCTTGCGCGGCGAATTGGACGGCAAGAAAGTTGTTATACAAGGCCTAGGAAATGTTGGCTATCACGCTGCGAAATTTCTCTCCGAAGAAGACGGCGCGAAAATTATTACCGTCATCGAACGCGGCGGTGTTATCCGCAATGCCAAGGGTATCGATATCGAAAAACTATCACAACATATGAAAAGCGGCGAAGCCCTTAAGGACTTTAGCGGCGGAGAGTGGAGCGAAGATGAGAACGCGCTCCAAGAAAAATGTGACATTCTTATACCCGCCGCGATGGAAGGTGTCATTAATGTTGAGAATGCACATAATATTAAAGCCAAGCTGGTTATCGAAGCTGCCAACGGCCCCGTGACAGCTAAAGCCGATAAAATTTTACGAGATAAGGGTGTTTTCATTATTCCTGATCTTTACGCAAATGCGGGCGGCGTGACCGTGTCCTATTTCGAATGGGTCAAGAATATCGGACATATTCGGTTTGGTCGCCTGCAACGCCGCAACCAAGAAGCCAAACAACGCCTCTTAATTGATGCCTTGCAAGGGAATGACTTGAAATTCTCCAAAAATTTTAAACAGGAATATATAGACGGCGCGGGTGAGCTGGACCTTGTCCGGGCTGGCTTGGATGACACCATGCGCGAGGCTTATAAGAACATCAAAAACGCGCTGGAAGAAAAGCCTGAGCTGGAAGATTTCCGCACCGCAGCCTTCTATGCGGTGATTGAAGATATCGCTCTGCACTATCGCTCAATAGGCCTTTAAACTCTGTATCTAAGGCTCTAAGCAAGGTGTTCATCTAAACGTCTTACGGAGCTTCTCCATGTCCTTACCTGCGACTTATCACCAAATGCTATCCACTGTGACCGAGGATGCCAAGCTGCGCATGGAGCTTGTGGAGAAACCTTTCCCAACGCCCAAGGCCCATGAAGTCGTCATCCGCGTCGAGGCCGCGCCGATTAATCCGTCAGACCAAGGCGTGATGTTCGGCTGGTCAAATATGAGCGGTGCCGCTAGCTCGGGTAGCGGCGCGGACGCTGTTTTAACCGCGCCTGTCACGCCGCAAGGCATGGCTGTCATGAAAGCGCGTATTGGCCAAAACCTGCCCGTCGGCAATGAAGGCGCTGGGACAGTGGTTGCAGCAGGCGAGAGCGATGAGGCGCAAGCTTTGATGGGCAAGGTTGTCGCCGCGCTGAGCGGGTCAATGTACGCGCAATATTGCACAGTGCCCGCCGCATCATGCCTCCCGCTTTTGCCGGAGCATAGCGCCAAAGACGGCGCGTCTTGTTTTGTCAATCCGCTCACCGCGCTTTCTATGGTGGAGACGATGAAATTGGAAGGTCACAGCGCCCTCGCCCACACGGCGGCGGCGTCAAATCTTGGGCAAATGCTCAATAAAATTTGCCAAGCTGATGGGGTCGAGCTGGTCAATATCGTACGCCGCGAGGAACAAGCGAAACTGCTCAAGGGTCTCGGCGCAAAATATGTCGTCAATAGCAGCAGCGAAAGCTATATGAACGATTTAACGGACGCCATTCACGCAACAGGCGCGACATTAGCCTTTGACGCGACAGGCGGCGGACAGCTGGCCTCTCAAATTCTGACAGCCATGGAAGGCGCGGCGGCGCGCACGCCCGGCGCTTATAGTATTTACGGCTCCATTCATCACAAGCAGGTTTATCTTTATGGGGGGCTTGATGTGTCGCCGACTCTGTTGACGCGAGGTTATGGTATGGCCTGGGGCGTCGGCGGATGGCTCTTGCCCAATTTCCTTGCCCGTATTGGCATGGAAGAAGGTAATAAGCTTCGGATGCGCGTGGCGAAAGAGCTTAAGACTACCTTTGCCAGCCATTACACCGATGAGATTTCTCTCGCGCAAGCTTTGGACAGCGATATTGTCGCTCGGTATTTTGCCAAGACGACAGGCGAGAAATTCTTAATCTGCCCGCAAAAAGATACTTAACGCCATGGACGATTTAATATCTGATTAACCCTAAATCCAGAAAATGAGTGAACGCTCATTTTATCCTTGCCTTCGATCCTCAATAGCTATATCAAATAGAAAAATGAGTGATTGCTCACTTATTTTGAGCTTAGGAGGACGATATGGCAGAGCGTATGTATCATGAGCTATCTCGCGGCGTGTCCGCCGTGGACGGCACCAATAAAGCCAAGATTGAACGGGCGGCGGTCAGGCTCTTTTCCGAACATGGCGTTGATGGCGTCTCGACGAAGTCCATCGCGCAACATGCGGGCGTGTCAGAGGGGCTTCTCTATCGCTACTTTAAAAACAAAGATACGCTAGCGCGTGAACTGATGCGGTCTATCCATATTCGCCTGACAGAAATGATCATGGCCGTCGCTGGACGACAAGATGGCCTGGCCGATCAGGTCGGATTTATTGTGCGCCATTATTGCGAAATTGCCGATGATGATTGGACGCTATTCCGCTATCACATTCTACACCTGCACCACTTCCCGTCTCTGTCAGATGCGCCAGCCGGGGACTGGCCAAATTCGCCTCATATGGCCGCTATCAAGCTCTTGCAAAAAGCCATGGAGGGCGGCGAAATTCCGAAAAGTGATCCTAATATTCTAGCGGCTATGGCGCTGGGCGTTGTGCTACAACCCGCCCAGGCCAAAGTGTTAGGTGCTTTTGACGGGCCGCTTTCAAAGCATATTGATGTCTTTGACCGCGCTGTGCTGTCAGTTCTCGGCCTTAAAAAGGAGGCTTAATCATGCGCTCTCTTGTTTTTAACGTCTTCTTCCTTTTGACAACAATGCTCTATGCCATAGTGTGCGTCATCCTATCGCTATTGCCGGGCCGCAAACTTATGATGGCCAGCCTGCGCCGTTACACACGCGTTATGGTCTGGGGTATGCGCCGTATTGCTGGTATTGATGTAAAGGTCACAGGGCATGAGCATATTCCCAAAGACGGCCCCGTCATCATCGCTGCCAAGCATCAAAGCTATGGCGACGGCTTTGTTGTTTTTTCGCAATTCTTTGACCTCTCCTTTGTCACCGGAGACGCGATTACGAAATTTCTCTTTATTGGCCGCATCCTGACCAAGATGAATGCTGTGGTTATCAATAATTGCGGCGGTGAAGATCAGCGTAAAAAAATGGCTGAGACCTCTGCTATTGTGCGCGAGCAAGGGCGGCGGCTCTTGATTTATCCTGAAGGGCATTTATCGCGCATCGGGACTCAACATAAGTATCGTAAAGGCGTCTATCACCTTTACAAAGATTTTGGCTGTCCTGTTGTGCCGCTCGCCAGTAATTTGGGTCAGCGTTGGAACCAGAATGATTGGGTCAAACATCCCGGACCTGCCAATCTTGAATTCCTGCCGCCCATCTTGCCGGGCTTGGATAAGGATGAATTTATGGCACGGCTTGAATCTGACATTGAAACGCGCTCTATTGCGCTTCTGGACTTGGATAATCTTGGGGCGCTGAACCCCTATGATATCGGTAAGGTCGAGGAAAACGACTCGGCCCGCATGAAGCGCGAAGCCCGAGAAGCCGAGACATCCTCGGCGGGAGGAACAAGATGAGCGCGAAATCCGCGGGGCAGTTATTGATCCAAAGACGGTTTCTTCCGCTTTTTACCTTATTTCAAACAGGCACATTTAACGACAATACGCTCAAAAATGCACTTATCGCTATGATCACATTTGGCGGCTTTGCCTTTCTGTCTGATTTGCCAAGCGCCGTGCGTGTTCCTGTCGCGGCCCTTATATTTACAGGGCCCTTCACAATCCTTTGCGCCATCGCAGGACAGATTGCGGATAAATTTGACAGGGGCGTTATATTTCGCTGGGTCAAACGCGCCGAAGTTTTAATTATGATGTTAGCCGCTGTTGGGTTTGCCTTGAAGAACGTGCATATCCTTGCTGTTTGCCTTGGCTTGATGGGCGCGCAATCCGCCTTTTTCTCGCCGACGAAAAATGCCGTCCTGCCGCAATGGCTGAGCGAAAAAGAATTGATCACAGGCAATGCGCTGATGAGCGGGTTTCAATTTGCGATTTTATTAGTTGGCACAGTTGTGGGGCTCGGCGTTTTAAAGTTTGGAACGCCTGTCATTTCAGGTCTTTTATTCGGCCTGGCCATTATAGGCTGGATAGCTGCAGAAATGACTCCCGCTGCACCGCCGCCGCAGCCAGACTTGAAAGTTAATTATGAGCCTGTGACAGCGACAATCAGCGTGCTGAAAAAAGCCTTTGCCAACCAAGACGTCCTGCGCCCTCTCTTGGGAATCGCTTGGTTTTACGGCCTATCAACCGTTTTTGTGACGACCTTCCCTGATTATGTCGCCAGCACTATGAAATATGAAGAAGGCGTCTTGATGATGATGCTCGCAGGGTCAACCATTTCAATTCTTATTGGCTCTTTATTGACGCTCTTAGTGAGTGATTGGAAAATATGGGGGCCTGAATCTGTGGGCTTATCGGCCTTTGGCATTACAGGCGTAACGTTGTTTGTCTTGATGCTCTGCCTTATCCCAAGCCCGACCTATATAGGCGAGGAAACTTTCGGCCCCGTCAGTGACTTTATTCAAAATCCGCATATGCCATTATTTATGGCCTCCATTGTCGGCGCCTCAATTTGCAATGGTTTGTTTTTAGTGCCCCTGCAAGCCATGGCACAAAGACGTTCAAATCCCAATATTCGCGCGCAACTCATGAGCGCGGGATCTGTCTTGCTAAACCTTTTTGTCAATCTGACGACCTTCGGGCTTATTGGGCTTGCCGCTATGAAGGTCGCGCCGAAAATGCCCTTCTTGATGATTGTTTTTGGCAGTACAATCGTCGCGGCTTATGCGATTTACAGGACATTTAATCCTATAGAACGCTATGTGAATATAGAGACTTAATTATGCGCGGTTATTTTGGCGTTGGTGTAGAAGGGATTTCCAAATCCTATAATTTGGGCGCGGTCCTTCGCACCTCAAATGCCTTTGGCGCAAGCTTTGCTTTTACCATTGGCGCGACACATAAAGCGCTTGAAGTGCGCCGCACGGATACATCGCGCTCTGATACGCATATGCCCTTTTATGAGTGGGACACACCAAGCGAGCTTATCCTGCCCAAAAACTGCCAGATGGTGGGCGTTGAGCTGACGGATGCGTCTATAGAGCTGCCAAGTTTTCGCCATCCGACCAATTGCGTCTATGTCCTTGGGCCTGAGAAAGGGAACCTCTCTCACGCTATGCAAGCCCGCTGTGATTACCTCGTCAAAATCCCGACTAAGTTTTGCATTAATGTTAGCCTCGCCTGCGCTCTCGCTCTTTATGACCGTACTATCATGATGGGCGGCTATCCAGATCGGCCTGTAAAAGTTGGCGGGCCAGATAAAGATTGGGTCAAGCCAAAAAGTAAGCGCTGAAACAGTCCTTGCCGAGTTTAACCTTAGCGTGGCAGACTTCCTAGAAAGACCCTCAAGATAAATCAGGGCTTAAGGGGACTATATGTCATCGACAAAAACGGCTATTCCCATATCAAAACGGCAAGTCTCCATCGCCACGAAAACAGCTTATGGCGCAGGTCACGGCCTGATTTCCGTGAAGAACATGTTGTTTCATTTCTTCTTTTTGTTTTTCTTTTCAAATGTTTTAGGCGTCTCGGAAGGATTAGTGTTTCTGGCAACAATGATTGCGCTATTCGTGGATGCTTTTTCTGATCCCATTATGGGCCAAATTTCAGATAATTACCGCAATAAAAAATGGGGCCGCCGCCATAGGTTCATGCTTTGGGGCCTCGTCCCAACGGCCATAGCTTTGGTATTGTTATTTGCACCGCCTGCAAGCCTTGGCGCAAATGGAACATTCCTTTGGATGCTAGCTTTTCTATTGATCGTGCGGCTCGGCCTGACCTTATATGGCGTACCCTATTACTCCTTGGGAGCTGAACTTTCCACGCGTTATAATGAGCGCACCAACATCGTCTCGGTGCGCGAGCTGTTTAACAACACTTTCAATATTTTAGTCTTTCTTATCGGCTTTATTATTTTCTTGCCAGATAGTCCGCGATTTGAGGACGGCATGATGAATGAGGCCGGCTACGCCCCTTTTGTTTTAACCATGACGATTATCGGTGTGATCGGGAGCTTGTTTGCGGTTTTTGGCACGCGGCATAAAGTCCCCGACATTCGCCGCTATAAAGATGACCCCCGCACAGATTGGCGCGGAACATTTTCCGAGTTTAAAAAAGCAGCAAAAATAAAGCCTTTTATCTGGCTTAGCGGTGGCTATAGCCTCATCCTTATTCTCTATGGCGCAGGAAGTTCGCTAAGTCTTTATATGGGCGTTTATCTTTGGCAACTCTCACAAGGGGCAAAAACCGTTGTGACTATCGCGCCTTTTCTCTTACTAGTGCCTGCCGTTATTTTAGCTTCACTGCTCGCGGCTAAAATGGATAAAAAGCCAGCGACTCTTTTGTTTGGCATTATCTATCTTTTTTGTACGAGCCTTCCCTTCGCCGCTTATCTCATGGGGCTTTTGCCCGAAATCGGTGATGTGCGGCTTATGTGGATTATCGCCGCCTTTAACGGCGTCGGGTTTTTAGGCCTGACAGGCGTCTTAGTCATTGCAAACTCGATGCTTGCGGATGTTGCGGATGTGATGGAGCTGAAAACCGGGAAGCGCCAAGAAGGGATTTTATATGCGGCATTTTCATTTGCGCAAAAATTGACATTTGCTGTGGGTATCGCTGTCGCGAGCCTGACGTTAATGGTTTTAAAATTTCCTAAGCAATTACAGCCCAGCCAAGTTGCGCAAAGCACGGTAGAGGGTTTGGCCATAGCCTCTCTGGTAACATCACTTATTTTTGGGCTGGCGGGATTATTTTGTTTTTCTCGCTATCGCTTAACGCGCTCTGAGCATGCTGAGGTGCAGAGACAGTTGAAAATACTGTAATTATTTCTTGAAAAATGACTTAAATTAAGGCTCCTTTAACCTAAATTTTGCCTATATTGGATATGTTTTTGGTGCTGATATGAAACCTTTATTCCTGACATCTATTATTGTCGCCTCGTTGAGCGTCATGGCGATGCCTAGCAAAGCTATGGCCGCAGAACCTAAGCTTGAAGGTAAATATAGCGATTGGGCGGTGTATTCGCGCAGTGAGGGCAATGATAAAATCTGCTACGCTATTGCTGAGCCGAAATCCAAATCCCCGGTATCCGTGATTCACGGCGATATTTATTTCATGGTGTCAAATTGGCGCTCCGGCGCGGCGAAAGAGCAGCCCAGCTTCTTAGCGGGATACCCTTTAAAGAAAAACCGCTCACCCGAAGCCCGTGTCGGCTCCGCTAAATATAACATGTTTGTTGCTGAAAATGAGAGTTTCATCGAAAGCAATAATGACGAAAAATCATTAGTGTCGAAAATGCGCGCTGGAGTGACCATGAACGTCAAGGCTGTTAGCGCTCGCGGGACGAATGTGAATTACTCTTTCTCCCTAAAAGGCATCACAGCGGCCTTGGAGAAAACGAAAGCCGCCTGCGGCTAAAACTTTGACCCTTGCTTCGCGCAGGGCTTCACTTTCCTTTAAAAACCCCTTAGCGCAGTCTTATGAGTTTATTTCGTAAGGAAGCTTTAGAGCATCGCTCCCGCGCCCTATTTGGCGAGGTCGTGCTGCGCAATACAGTCGCGTCCTGGATTATAACAGCCTTGCTGATTTTTGTCATCGCGGCATTTGTTATAGGGCTCTTCTTTCTGAACGTTGAAACAGATAATGGGCCCGTCCGTCTTATAGATTGGCTTCTCTCTAAAAATCCTCATGCAGAGGCCTCTACATAATGTTTGGCCGCAAAACCCTGCCTGTTATTCTCCAAACGGAAATGACCGAGTGCGGCTTGGCCTGTATCACGATGATAGGGCAATATTACGGCCATGATATTGACCTCAACGCTTTGCGCAAACGCCACCTTATTTCTATGACTGGCGCTTCGCTGAAATCCATCATGGGCATTGCTGGAGCCCTGCAACTCGCGGCGAGGCCTCTCAAGGTAGAGTTGGATCAGCTGCATAAATTACAGCTTCCCGCTATTCTCCATTGGGATTTGAACCACTATGTCGTGCTAAAGTCTGTGAAAGGCGATAAAGTCCAGATTGTTGACCCTGGGATTGGACTACGGACCCTAAAACTCTCTCAGGTATCAGATCATTTTACTGGCATCGCGTTGGAGCTAACGCCAACGGCTGAGTTTTCGCCGATTGAAGCGCGCCTAAAGCCGCATTTATCTCTGCTATGGTCGCGCTTAGTTGGATTGAAGCGGGCCATTTTACAAACACTCACATTGTCTGTCATTTTGCAAATCATCGTTTTGTCTGCGCCATTTTATTTACAGCTCGTCGTGGACGGCGCTTTGGCGCAAAATGATTATGGCTTGCTGAAAGCCCTTGCGATCGGCTTTGGCGGACTGATGGTACTGCGCGCGGTCAGCGAAGCTGTGCGCAGTTGGGCTATTCTTATTTACGGTAATCAAATGAGCCTGCAGATGGTCGGAAATGTATTTCGCCATCTCATTCGTCTGCCCACCAGCTATTTCGAAAAGCGTCATGTCGGCGATATTATTTCGCGCATGGGCAGTAGCGTCCCAATCCAAGAAGCCCTAACCCAATCCATCGTCGCCGTTTTGATTGATGGGGTGATGGCGATTTTAATGCTGATCATCCTTTATCTCTACTCTCCCTTATTGGGGACTATCATTCTAATCAGCGTGGCATTACTGGCGCTCTCGACGCTACTGATCTACCCGCATCTTCGCCGCACCCAAGAAGAAAGCATCTATGCGAAAGCGATAGAAAATACGCATGTCATTGAAAGTATTCGCGCCAGTACCACGGTCAAATTATTTGGCCGTGAGTCGCAGCGCGAAGCGGCATGGAGAAACCTCTATACAGATTTTATCAATGCCAATGTCGAATATGGCAAATTCACGATTTGGCAGAAATTTGCTGAAACGCTTTTAACAGGGCTACAAATCGTGATTGTTGTCTGGGCCGCCGCTAAAATGATGATGGATGGTGGCAGCTTCACCCTGGGTATGCTGGTCGCCTTTCTCGCTTACCGCCAATATTTCACCGATAGCGTCACGCAGCTTTTGCAAAAGGGTATCGAATTTCGGCTGCTTTCGCTTCACCTCGACAGACTTTCGGATATCATCTTTTCCGAAGAAGAAGTTTTGGACGACAGCGCCGAGGATTCAACGGCCCACGGCTCGCCCATCAAAGGTAAGATTGACCTCGAAAACATCTCCTTTCGGTATTCCGCCACTGACCGTTGGATATTGCAAGATTATAGCCTGACCTTTGAACCCGGCAGCATGACAACACTGACGGGGTTATCCGGCGGGGGCAAGACGACGCTGATGAAGCTCATATTAGGGCTATACGCGCCAACGTCGGGGCGGGTCTTAGTCGATGGGCGACCTTTAGCTGAGTGGGGCGTGCGTCATTGGCGCAACCATATTGGTGTTGTGATGCAAGATGATAAACTGCTCTCAGGCACGATTGCGGATAATATCAGCTTCTTTGATCCTGAAATGGATATGAAGAAAGTGGTAGAGGCCGCGCGCAAAGCACAAATTCATGACGAGATATCTGCTATTCCAATGAATTATGCATCGATGGTTGGAGATATGGGGTCTATTTTATCAGGCGGTCAAAAACAAAGAGTTCTCTTGGCGCGGGCCCTTTATCACGACCCCAAAGTCTTATTTCTTGACGAAGGCACTGCGAATTTAGATGTAAAAACTGAATCTATAATCGTTGATATTATCGCAAATATGCCCATCACACGAATCATCGTGGCACATCGTCCAGCTTTTATTCAGGCGTCGGACCGCGTTTTAAATATTTGATTTGTGTAGATGGTTGAAGTTTCAATTTCTTTATTGAACATTCAATTTTTTATTTGAATTAAATTGGAATTAACCATCTAAATGCCTTGTTTTACTCACTTTTTAACTAGTAATTTATTTTTTTTAAGTCTATTAACCATATATTGCTTCAGTCCAACTTAGTTAGGTTTTAAATTCAGTTGTCTTAGCAATTTTAACCTAGCTCTCAATTCGGGGAGTGTAACAGAAAGGGAAATTTCAATGCGTGAATTAACTCTAGAAGAAATCGAAGTCGTTACCGGTGGAATGCCAATTATCATCGACGTTTAAAATTTCTGAATTTTAAAATCTGTCAAGTGGGACCCGCTTAATGCGGGTTTTTTATTGGCTGAAAACAATGCGAATGCCATAAATTATTAAGATGTCTATGATAATTCTAGTCCTCAGCCGGGGTTTAGATTTGAAAAGATATGCAAAAAATATCCGATCTGCTTTATTTAGCTATATTTTCGCGGCATTTATGCTCTGCGAAAGTCCTAACGCTGTGGCACAGTCCGTCATCTCTGAAAAAAGTGCGGAAACAGCCATTACGCTCAGTCAAAAGATCAAGACTGAAAAGCTTCTAACAGATAATATAACCTCACTTGAAGCGTTACAGCTTGAAGCTTATCCGCCTGATATTCGTCTTAGACACATTAGACAGCATGCCCATGGTGCAATTGCTCACAGCAATAGATTTGATCGAGCAAAAATATTAACGCTATATAGTCAGTTAATCAATAATGTGGGCAATGAAAGAGATCGAGCTGTCTTTGAGCTTCACAGCTTACTCTTAAAGAATATCGATTTATTAAACCCTGACGCTGACATTGAAAGCCTGATTAAAACCCTTAAAAAAAGTACAAGTGATAATGACTGGTTTGTCGCCAGCACTGCGTTTTCGCTTTTAAGCGTCATAAATTCATTCACCAATAATCCAAACTTAGCCCTAGAGCAGGCCCAAGAAGCCTATAAAAAAATTCCAAATAAAATTTCACCCTACGTCACTGATGCCCGCATTTTAACGCTAACCAGTACGGCTTATCTAAATAACTTATTGCTCAACACTGATTTGGCGATTGAAAATACCGCTGATCTCATTGCCAGGAAAGTTGAGGCAGGCTACCCCATTGATGGATCAAGCCTTTTGAATAACCTCCTCTACTCTCTCTCAATGTGGCGAGAGCATGATGTTTCAATACAAATTGCTCAAACTGTTCTGGATATAGAAAAAGAAGTCGGTTCAAATACGCCTGGCCTTACGGAATTACGCGTTGCTCAACTTTACGACCAACAAAACAATTTCAAAACCGCCTTGACTCACATAAGTAATGGACTTGAGATTGCAAAAATACCTCAGCTTAGAAAAAATCTTCATTTACTTGAAATAAATAGCCTCATAGGTCTCAACAGGATTGCAGAGGCCAAGGAAAAAATTGCTAAGCTAGAAAATCTTCCTGCTACCGAAAAAAAAAGTGACGTATTTCTCGCTAGTATGACTCGCGCCAGATTAGGTATCGCTATCCAAGAGAATAATAAAAACCAAATTTATAAACTCTCCAACAAGCTTCTTGACCTAAACACACAATCTTTGCTGCGTTCATATTCTACAAAAACGTCCAAGCTTGTTGCCAATCTTCAAAACACAAAAGAACGTCAAGCTGAACGCGAAGCTGGATTGACACGGGAAGCTAATTTACAAAAAGCCAAGGCAGATCAGCAGAGGCGGGTCAATCAACTTCTTATGCTTGTCATCGGCCTGCTCTCTGTTGCTGCCATTCTGGCCACTGCTTTTGCCCGTTACAGTGATAAGATTTCCAAAAAACTCGCTATTAAAACGCTTGAAGCCAAAGATGCGGACCGCATAAAATCTGAATTCTTGGGTATGGTCAGCCACGAGCTGCGCACCCCCCTTAACGGAATTGTAGGTATTGCTGATCTATTATCTACACAGGCACCTACAGGTGACTTGCGCCGTAAAGCGGGAATAATCTTGGACAGCTCTAATCAGCTAACCCATGTAATAGAGAGTATAGTTGATATGTCGACGATTGATGGCGACAAGATGGAGCTATTTCCCGAACCAACGGATGTATATGCGGTTGCCCAAGACGTTGACGCCTCATGGCGCAAGGTTATCGAAGACAAAGGTGTCACTTTCACCTGCCATGTCGACAAAGCTTTATCTAATGACATCATCTTGGACAAAAGGCGTTTAAAACAATGTCTGAATAACCTTGTTTCTAATGCAGTAAAATTTACGGATTCTGGGCGTATTCATCTCCATATTACAGCGGAAACTACTGACGCGGCGGGGGAAACTGAAATTACAGCTATTGTGGCTGACACTGGCCAAGGCATGAGTGAAACCGTGCAAAGCAAACTCTTTACGCCGTTCTTGCAAGCAGACAGCACGATGACGCGCAAGCATGGCGGCTCCGGGCTTGGCCTTGCGATTACACGAAGTTTAGCACGCATGATGGGCGGCGACGTTACAATGGTCTCAGCTCTCGGACGCGGCTCTGAATTTATAATGACCTTAAGAGGCCCTCAAAGCGATTCTGCGCTCTTTCTTGATACCATTGAACCGCTGAAGGAAAGCCCAACAATGACGCCTGTTTCCACTGTGCAGACATCATCATTGAGAGAGGACGATAAAGAGGCAGTCTCTATCATAACAACGCAAAGTTCTGAAGCGCACACGCCGAGCTTAGGGGATCTGCGCAATTTAAAAGTCCTGATTGTCGAGGATGACGTCTCTAATCAGGATGTCATCAAAATGTTCTTGAAACCTGAAGGGTGTTACATGATGTTTGCCGGCAATGGGAATGAGGCCATAGATGTCCTGAATACGCAATCGGTAGATATTATTTTGATGGATCTGCGTATGCCGGAAATGGACGGAATAGAGACAACACGCGCCATTCGTGTCTCCAAGCGAGATTATTACAACACGCCTATCATTGCGCTCACAGCCGATTCGTCAGCGGAGACCAATGCGGCGTGCATGGCAGCGGGGGTGGATATTTTCTTGACCAAGCCTGTTCTCGCGCGCGATTTGATTGAAGCCATGCGTTATACGCAAATATGCAAAGAAATGGCCTCAGACCCTCGCGCCATAGTCGCTTAAACATAACGCGCCCATGTTGTCTCGGGACAAGCAGACACTACCGTTTTAGGACGCGCTTTCTAATTTTAACCCTTACCTAGGTCTCATCAAACATAGCGAATAAATTTCGCCTAACTTCATGGAGGCCATAATGGCAAAGACAAAAACAACATCCGCTAAAAAAGCAGCAAAAACAGCTCAAAAAGAAACTGTCAAAGCAACAGCCCTACTTCGCAAAGGCGTTCTGGCCTATATCGGCCTTCACGGCGCGGCTTATGAGCGCGCGAAATTCCGCTTTGAGCAAGTTCGCGGTGCAACGGATGGTCTTTTCGACACATTTGTTGAAAAAGGCGAAGAGCTCGAAGCTAAAGCCACTGTTCTTGCTAAAGACGCGCAAGCGAAAGCCAGCGAAACATTTGCAGGCACAACAGCCAAGGTGAAAGGCGTAATGCCAACGGCCTCTAACGACCGCGTCTCTGAGCTAGAAGCTGAACTTACAGCGCTGAACAAGAAAATCTCTGCTATGACTAAGAAAGCCGCTAAGCCGGTCAAAAAAGTCAAAATGACGACAGAGAAAACGGCTAAAAAAGCAGCTTAAATTTTTAAAAGTAGTCTTAAGTGGCTCGCCCACCACGGGCATAAGAGATTTAAAGTAATATTGGCGATGCGTGTCCTTCTGGCCTCGCATCGCCTTTTTTATAGGCGCTTGCACCACAGCCTGACTCTTGCTTTAAAGGCTGACAGATAAAGGTAGGGCATCATATGGCGATCAAAAAAGAAGCTGTTGGCGAAAAAGCTGCACAAACTACAACGGCGGTGAACACCCTTGTTGGCTTTCGGCGCTCCGAAGTTATTAAATCGCTGGGTCTCATAGCAGGATATGCCGCGAAGCAGCCTAAACCCTTTGCTAAACACCTTAAAAACTACGCCGGCGAAATGCTGGAAATTGCCAAAGGCACATCAGAATTATCAGCGGACCCGCGCGATCGCCGTTTTAAAGATGATACGTGGCAAACAAACGGGCTTTATAAACGCGGTATGCAAAGCTGGCTCGCTATGCGCCGTGAACTTGACGGCTGGATAACGGATTCGCGCATGCACCCTGCCGATCAAGTCCGGGCAAGATTTGTGACGAACCTAATTGTTGACGCCTTGGCTCCGACAAATACGCTACTCGGCAATCCGACAGCTATGAAACGTCTTTTTGAGACTGGCGGCGCGTCTCTCGCGCGCGGACTTAAAAACGCTTATGATGATCTTCGTAACAATGGCGGTATGCCAAGCCAAGTCGATGGGCGGCCCTTTAAGATTGGCGAGAACGTTGCCAATTCAAAGGGCGCGGTCGTCTTTAAAAATGAGATGCTTGAAGTCATCCAATATCAACCCAAAACAGAACAGGTTTATAAAATCCCGCTCATGGTTATCCCGCCGCAGATCAATAAATTCTACGCTCTGGATTTAGCCCCTGATAAATCTATGGTCAGGTTTTTGACAAAAATGGGGTATCAAGTCTTTGCCATCTCTTGGCGTAACCCAACGCGCCAGCATTCCCATTGGGGTTTGGAGAATTATGTTGAGGCTCTGATTGAAGCCTCTGACGCTATTAAGAAAATTACGCGCAGTCCCCGTATTAACGTAACGGGGGCGTGTTCAGGCGGCATTACGTTAGCCCTTCTCCTCTCTGAGTTCGCATCACGCGGTGATAACCGCGTAAATTGTTACACCTTGATGGTCTCTGTGCTCGACGGTAAAAAATCAGACTCAGAGGTTGGGCTTTTCGTCAATGATAAAGCCATCGAAGCCGCACGCCGTCAAAGCGCGAAAAAGGGGATTTTAACAGGCGATGAGCTTGGGCGCTCTTTTGCCTGGATGCGGCCGAATGATTTAATTTGGAACTATGTAGTAAATAACTATTTGCTTGGCGAAGACCCGCCGCCTTTTGATGTGCTTTATTGGAATAATGACAGCACGAACTTACCTGCACAGCTACATTCGGATTATTTGGACATCTTCCAAGATCGTCGCTTCCGCCCCGATAAAGAAATCCCGTTTATGGGCAATGATGTTGATCTGTCTGCGGTCACGCAAGACGGATTTATGGTTGCGGGCGTTACAGATCACATTACGCCGTGGAAAGCCTGCTACCGCAATGTCCGCTTGATGGGCGGAGAAACTGAATTTATCTTATCTAATTCAGGCCATTTACAATCGCTTATTAATCCTCCCGGAAACCCCAAGGCGAAGTATTATACGAATAAAGACTTTCCGCCCCGCGCCGACCGCTGGCTTGAAGCCGCGGAAAGCCATAACGAGTCATGGTGGATACGTTGGAATGAGTGGCTGTCTGAGCGTTCAGGCGAGATGAAAGCTGCGCCTAAATCTTTGGGCAACAAAGCGCATCCCCCTATTTCGCAAGCGCCGGGTGAATATATCTTTACCTAATATAAAGCGCATCTCGTCACTGTTTATGCAGTGATGAACTTTACATTGGAGGCCCTCGTGCCCACCTAATAGATAGGTGCAAGATGGTATAACCATAAGCGCCACTAAAAACGCCTGAAAGGCCTGACATGGCAGTTGACGCACATCCGGATTTTCACCCGAATCTCCCCCGTATTTTCTTTTCGAAAATCGGCAACCAAACGCTGCGCACAGCGATATGGTCGGGAACAGATAAGGGCCATGGAAAGCGCACGCCGCTTTTGTTCTTCAACGGCATTGGCGCAAACCTCGAAATCGCGCAGGCCTTTGCGGATACCTTCACAGGCCGCGATATTATCACCTTTGATATGCCGGGTGTGGGCGGCTCGCCTGACCCAAAAATCCCTTATCGCCCGTGGTGGGTCGCCTATGCGGCCAAAGAGATCTTGCTTCAAAACCGCTATACGAAAGTTGATGTTTTAGGCGTATCTTGGGGCGGCGGTCCTGCACAGCAATTTGCATGGCAATATAAACGTATGACCCGCAACCTCGTTCTCTGCGCGACAACGACTGGCGTGACGATGGTGCCAGGCAATCCCAAAGCCCTCTCAAAAATGATGTCGCCCAAACGCTACATAGATAGAGACTTCCTCGCAAAGAACTTTGAGACACTTTACGGCGACGCGGCAAATGAAGGCGTGCATGACTTTTCCGTCAATATGGTGCCGCCCAGTATGAAGGGCTATCTCTATCAACTTACGGCCATGATGGGCTATTCCACCCTGCCCTTTATTCGCCGCATCAAAGCCAAGACGCTCGTGATTATGGGCGGCAATGATCACATCGTTCCCGTCATTAATGGTAAGATTTTGCATTACGCCTTGAAAAATTCAAAACTTGAAATTTTGGAAGGCGCAGGACATTTATTCTTGCTGACGCGCCGTGATAAAACGGTTGAGCTTATTCGCGATTTCTTCGGTGAACCCGAAGTGCCTATGCCGCATGTAGAGCCGGTTTTATTGCCCTCCGTTGCTGTAGCCTATAATCACAAAGATGAATTTGACCCTGCTTACGTAAAGAGTGATGTATGACCGATAAGAAAAAACCCAGCGCCCCAAAATCAGCGCAAGAATCAGCTCGCCGCATTTGGCTGGCTGGTATCGGCGCCTATGGCCGTGCTTTCACAGAAGCCCAAGAGGCGCTAAAAGATGTCACAGGCAAAAGCAGCGAAGTCTTTGATGACCTTGTCCAAAAAGGCGCAATGCTCGAAAAAGTCGGCAAAGCCAAGGGCAAAGAAGCCCTAGATAAAGCCCAGATGCCTAATTTCGATATACCCGATTTTGATATTGATGAGCGCATCAAAGCTATGCGCTCCAGATTATCGCGCGGAGATAAAGGCGGAGTTGAAATGGCAAGCTATGATGATCGCCTCACAGCTGTTGAAGCTAAGTTAGATCGAATTTTGGAACTATTAGAGCCAAAAAAACCAGTTTCCAAAAAACCTGTGAAACGCAAGACCACGACAAGTACGCAGCGCACAACCACCAAAAAAACAACTGCGAAAAAAGCGCCGCCCAAAAAGACGGCTACAAAGACAACAAGCGCCAAGAAACCTGCGCCTAAAAAATCCACTTCAAAAAAATAAGTGGCAGAGCGGTCAAAAACAAAAGAGAAAATTCTTAGTACAGCTTTAGGCCTTTTTAATAATGAAGGCGAAAGCGCGGTGAGCTCCGTTGATATTGCTTCCGTCATTGGTATCAGCCC
>ENA-ORXR01000462-ORXR01000462.1-marine-metagenome-genome-assembly--contig:-NODE-462-length-55442-cov-5.794997_pt1 | contig 55442 bp, 23 predicted proteins | sample MGYA00237866_ERZ511479 | MGnify/ENA metagenome assembly ERZ511479 | reverse complement strand
GCAGCGATCACGGTGGAATGTGACAATATCCCAGCGGGTGATATCACGTCAGTAGCAGTAACGGATAACTGTAGTGCTTCGGCTGATATCACAGTAGTAGTAAGCGATGCAACGACACCCGGTGCGTGTGCCAATACCTATACGATCACACGAACGTGGACGGCCACGGATGAATGTAATAATAGTACTACAGCGATTCAGACCATCAATGTAGAAGACACCACGGACCCGGTAATTGCAAATGTTCCCGCAGCGATCACGGTGGAATGTGACAATATCCCAGCGGGTGATATCACGTCAGTAGCAGTAACGGATAACTGTAGTGCCTCGGCTGATATCACAGTAGTAGTAAGCGATGCAACGACACCCGGTGCGTGTGCCAATACCTATACGATTACACGAACGTGGACAGCCACGGATGAATGTAATAATAGTACTACAGCGATTCAAACGATTAACGTAGAAGACACCACAGCCCCGGTAATTGCGAATGTTCCTGCAGCTATCACAGTACAATGCGATAATATTCCAGCAGCGTCGATTACCGGAATTTCAGCAACAGATAATTGCAGTGAAGCATCAACGATAGTTATTGGAGTAGCGGACAATACCATTGCTGGACCATGTACAAACAATTATACCATTACGCGTACGTGGTCCGCAACGGATGAATGCGGAAACACTTCACAACAAACACAAATTATTACCGTAGAAGATACGGAAAATCCAGTGCTTGTTGGTGTTCCATCCAGTGTAACCGCCAGTTGTGATAATTTACCGCCTTCGCCAGTAATAACAGCTACGGATAATTGTACTGCAGCGAATAATATACAAATTACTTTTAACGAATTGTCAATTGCAGGCAGTTGTGTAAATAGCTATTCCCTGATTCGAACGTGGACGGCAACCGACGAATGTGGTAACAGTACACAGGGCACACAAACGATAACGGTAGAAGATACGGAGAATCCAGTCTTGGCAGGAATTCCAGCGGATATCACTGCGGGTTGTACCACTGAGCCTACTCCTGCAAATCCAACTGCTACCGATAATTGTAGCGCAGTAGCAGATATATTAATTGAATACAACGAGGTTAGAACGGATGGTACTTGTGCCGGTTCTTATATTTTAGTTAGAACATGGACAGCGACGGATGAATGTGGAAATCAGGATATTGGAACGCAGACAATTACTGTAGAAGATGTTACTCCTCCTGCATTTACTTCAACTCCGGCTGATATCAATTCTGAATGTGGTAATATTCCTGCACCAGTGGATCCAGTAGCGACCGATGAATGTGGTGGAACGGTTATGATTACTTTAGTAGAAACAACACAGCCCGGTGCTTGTAATACAGTTGATGATATTATTCGAACGTGGACGGCGACTGATGAATGTGGCAATACAGCTACGGTTCAACAAACGGTTTCTGTTGCGGATAGCAATCCACCTGCGTTTGTGAATACTCCAGCAGATGCAACGATTGATTGTACGGAAACAATTTCAACGGTTACCGTCACAGCGACGGATGATTGTGATTCAGTGGTAGACGTTGTTGTTGAAGAAGTAACGATTGCTGGAAATTGTCCGGGTAATTATCAAGTAGTTCGCACCTGGACAGCCACGGATAATTGTGGAAACAGTGCTACGCAATCTCAGACGATAACCGTATCAGATACGGAAGCACCAGTATTGTCGGGTATTCCTGCCAATACAAGCGCCTCTTGTAATAATATCCCACCACCAGCAAGTCCCACTGCTACCGATAATTGTAGCACTGTTGGTATTGTTTACAATCAACAAAAAACGGAATTAGGTTGCCCTGGAAATTATATCTTAACACGTACCTGGACGGCAAACGATGGCTGTGGAAATGAATCGGTTGGTGTTCAAACAATTAACGTGGAGGATACTGAACCACCAATGTTACTACAAGTACCAAATAATCAAACAATCAATTGTGATGAAGTCGCTAATTTAGTTAACCCGATCGCCAACGATAATTGTGATAACAATCCGTTTGTTGATCTAACAGAATTGATTATTCCTGGTGCTTGCGACAATAGTTACAGAATCAGAAGAACCTGGACCGCTACGGATAATTGTGGAAATACCACTAGCGCTTCACAAGTCATTACAGTAACCGATCTTGTTGCTCCGGTATTATCGGGAATTCCGGAGGATATTGAAATTAGCTGCGAGTCTACTAGTATGATACCATCTCCGGCAACAGTTACCGCAACGGATAATTGCGATAATAATCCAACGGTTACACTAAACGAGCAAACGGTAGCGGGAACTTGTGATGGTGCTTATACCATCATTCGTACCTGGACCGCTACTGATGAATGTGGCAATGAAACAAATGGGGTGCAGGAAATTTCTATCGGAGACCTTACTCCTCCGATTATTGATTCGGCACCAGGTGACATTACCGCAGAATGTGGAAATATTCCAGCGGCAGGATTGCTTAATGCGACGGATAATTGTGATGCAGATGTGACGGTAACGGTTGCAGACACGAATGAACCAGGAATTTGTACAGATAGTTATACGATTACACGTACTTGGACCGCAACGGATGGCTGTGGAAATACAGCAACGACGACCCAGATAATAACGGTAGAAGATACAACACCTCCGACTATTTTGGGCGTGCCTGCCAATGTAGTAATTAATGAAGCTGCTGGAGAAAGTATACCTGCGCTACCAAACGATATTGCTGCTACGGACAACTGTGATACAGAGGTAGAAATCGAATTTACAGAGTTGACAGAAGAGAATGGTTGCGGAACGATTGTTTCTCGAATCTGGACCGCTACTGATAACTGTAATAATACCAGTCAGCAAACACAGACGATAACGATTAGTGGTGATTTTGATATTTCAATTACACCTTCACAACCAAATATTTGTGTAAACGAGCCAATCCAATTCTCTGTGATTTCGGATGAAACACCTATTAGCTACCAATGGTCTGCGGATCAGGGTTCTTTCGATGATCCTAATGGAGCGGCACCTTTATATACAGGTACTGTTGCTGGAAATATTAATGTCAACATAATTGTAACGACTGCTTCAGGATGTATTGGGGTCGCCTCCACCAACATCACGATGAATGCAACACCAAACGGACAGGTTTTCGCAAATGGACCATTATGTAAAGGAGAAAATATTACGCTCTTTGCTAGTGGTGGAAACACTTACCAATGGTCAGGGCCAGACGGATTTACCGCGGATATTCAAAATCCAGTAATCCCGAATTCTGCTTCTGATAACGCAGGAGACTATTCTGTCACCATTACAAATATACAAGGCTGTGAATTTACTGGAGCAGTTAACGTTTCCGTTAATGACAGAATTAGCGCAGATTATTCAGCAGTGCATGCGGACTGTGAAAACTTGGGAAGTATCGTTCTGGGGGTAATCGGTGGAACGGGTAATTATACTTTTACTTGGGATCCAACCAACGGAACCAGTAATAACCAGCCATATATCAGAGAGGGATTACAACCTGATATTTATAATGTAACAGTGACTGATGATGGTGGTTGTTCTACGACAATTAATAATATTTTAATTGATGACCGATGTGCAAATGGAGAATGTGTTGCTGAAGCTGGTAACCTAACTATTGAAGATGAAAGTCTTTGTGCTGGTGATGCAAATAATAGTATCACGGCCACGCCTAATGGAAATATGATTGTTCCTCCTGGTTTTGAAGTGATTTATATTCTTACAGAAACGCAAGGTAATAATCTGGTGGTAGTAGATACTTCTTCTATGCCTGACTTTGTTTGGGATGAAACAGGAAATTATACGATACATACATTAGTCTACGATCCGGCGACGCTTGATCTTGATTTTATTGATTTTGAAAATACATCTGTTTTTGATATCAATAGTTTATTACTTCAGGGAGGAGGAGAGATTTGTGGTTCACTTGATTTAAGTGGTGCAAATGCAGAGGTGATTGAAGTAGACGTAACTGTTACAGCCAACGAACCTGATAACTGTAGCACCGGAAGTGGTCATATAGAATTAACACCTATCGACTTTGCTTATTCCTGGAATGACGGAGGTAGTGGTGCAAACAGAGATGATCTGGATGCAGGGATTTACCAGATTACCGTGACAGATAACAATGGCTGTAATACTGTAATTGATCTTGAAATCAGAGATACTTGCATTTGTATTCTACCAACCGTAGCGGCAGTGAATACACTGGAATCCAGTTGTGGATTTTCAAACGGTTCGGGTGAAGTAATGGTGGACGGTAATCCGCTGGATTATACCTACGCTTGGTCTTCTCAGGCGGGAACACCAAACGCAGTCGGTAATCGTCGTACTGATTTGCCTGCAGGTATTTATACGGTAACGATTACATTTCCATTGGTATCAGACTGTAATATTGTCGAAACATTTGCCATCGGTAATATAGATGGTCCTAAATTAGACTCACTGACGACCACTCCGGCAACTTGTAGCGCACCGGATGGTACCGTAATTTTATATCCGGATACTTATAATTACGTTTGGGTAGACGGTGCAACACCATCACCAAGTAATATCAGAACGGACCTCAAGCCAGGTAAGCACAATATAGTGGTAATAAATCCATTAGCACCGCAATGCCCGGATATCATCAGTATTGAAATTGATTCTATTAATGAAATGACACTAGTGGCGGATATCCTAAGTGCTCCTCAGTGTGGGATAGCCGACGGAGAAGTGACCATTAATGTGGAAAATAATCCTGCGGGATCGTTCACTTATATTTGGAGCGATGATGCAACGGCCAATCAGGCTACGCGGAATGGTCTGGCACAAGGTGATTACTCCGTAACAGTAATGGACGGAGCAAGTACAGGTTGTGAAAGTATTTTAGAATTTACACTGGATGAACAAGCAGTGGGAGCGACCTTGACATTAGATCCAATAATAGAAATTGAATGCTACGGGGAACGTGCCGAGTTGATTTATGATATTATTTACGATAATAACTTTACACAACCAGCATCGATTTATATTACGAATGAAAATGGCGCTTCATTCCCTGCAGATAATTTAATTGCAGGAAATTACTCCATCGAATTTAACGATGCCAACGGATGCCGTGGAGCTTACGCCGAATTTACGGTAACGGAACCAGCACAATTAATCGTAACATCTACGATTACAAATATCGAATGTGCTACGCCTGGTCGCATTGATCTGGAAGTAAGCGGTGGCACTGGAAATTATACCTACCAGTGGGCTCCGGGTAATTCAACTGCAGAAAATCTCATTACCAACGAAGAAAGATTATACATCGTAACGGTTAGTGATGATCAGGGATGTTCCAAAGTACTCTTTGGACAATATGTAGCGAACAATTGTGAGACTACCGACTGTCCTCCAGATCCTGAAGTCAACAATATTATTGTAGAACAGGCTAATTGCGGACAATCAGATGGATCTGTTTTTATCGAAATGGTCGGAGGGAATGCTGGAGATTTTATTTTTACCTGGACGCCTGATGTACCCAATAGTGGGAACAGTGCAGTCAACTTGCCGACGGGTAGATACGAAGTACGTATTCAGCACGCTGCTAATCTAGATTGTCCTTCTTTTACACAGATCGTAAATGTTGGAACGGTAGACGGACCAGAAGCGGTCGTTGTCTTTAATGCTCCTGCTACTTGTATCAGTGCAGATGGTTCTATTGTTTTGTCACCTACTTCTTATGACTACATTTGGGATGACTCTTTATCAGGATATTCGAGAAATGACCTTACCGCCGGACCGCATGTGGTAACTATCACAGATCCAGATAATGGTTGTACCAATACATTAGAAGTAACAGTTGAAGAACAAAACGACCTTACTGCTACCATCACGGTGATTGAAGAGCCAAGTTGTGGAGAAAGTAATGGTGTCGCTACCATTAATACGGCTGGAGGAAGTGGAACCTACGATTACCTTGGATGGGGTGCTGGGCCTTCCCGGTCTGATTTGGAAGCGGGTATACCTTATTCCATAAAGGTAGTAGATAGATTATCTGGTTGTGAAGTAATAGTTGATCTTACTTTAGAAAATGATGTCGCTGGAGCTACTATAAATATTGACCCGATTGCGATGGTTTCGTGCCCGGGAGCATCGGACGGTACTGTTATTTATGATATAATTCTTGACCCAGGTTTTGCGGAGCCGGCAGTAGAAACCATCAGAAGGAATAATATTTCTTATTCCAATGGTACACTTACACCGGGTGATTATGTTATTATAGTAGTGGATGCAAACGGATGTTTTGCAGCATCTGCTCCTTTTGAAGTGATTGAACCAGAAGCTATCAATGTAAGCTTTGCAGCTGAAAATAAAACTTGCGATAATAATGGAAATGAGACACTAGGCACTGTTATACTGGAAGTAACTGGCGGAACGGGTACTTATAACTATAATTGGAATCACTTACCTGGATTTGACAATCCACAAAATAGCACTGGATTACAAGATACCGTTTATGCAGTCACCGTAACAGATGGCAACGGTTGTTCTACTATTGTAAATAATATTGTAGTAGGAGATGATTGTCAGCCTTGTGAAGCTCCAGTACTTGCCAATGTGGTGACCATGGACGCAAGTTGTGGAGAGGCTAATGGAGAGGTAACAATAAATTTGCAAGGAAATCCTGCAAATTACCTATACACTTGGTCTCTTGGTGGTAATAATGGAAATACAGCTACTGGACTTATAGCAAATGCTTATTCTGTTACTATTTCAGAACCAGATTGTAATGAGACGCTGGTAGTCAATTTCTCCATCGGAAATACAGATGGGCCGATTGCGACAATTATTGAAACAACACCCGCAAATTGCGCAGCCAATGACGGTACTGCCATACTTTCTCCGAATACTTTCAATTACGATTGGGGTTTCGGAATTATGGGTGATTCACCAAGTAACTTAACCGCTGGAACTTATGTGGTGACCGTTACTGAAACCGGGAATCCTTGCATAAATATTATTTCAGTTGTAATTGATGCGGTTAGTAACTTGAACATTGCTGCTCAAATTGACAATCAGCCAAATTGTGGCGTAGCGGATGGAATAGTTACCATGACTGCCACTAATGCTGCCAATCCTGTGACCTACCAGTGGAGTGATGGATTTACCGGTACAACCCAGGATAATCTGGCAGCTCAGCAATACAGTATTACTGCTACGGACGCCAACGGTTGTACTGCCGAGACGTTGTTTAGTTTAATCAATAACACTCCTGCAGCTACAATTACGATCAATACAGTTAATAATAATACTTGTGCTGGAACGAATAATGGGGAAGTGGTTTACGCTACTGACTATGCTGCTGGATTTATGCAGCCTGCGAATATCGAAATTCTGAATATCGATGATGTCGCTCAAGCAAATGGTCAATTAGCACCGGGCAGCTACTGTATCGTCGTATCTGACGCTACGGGTTGCCTGGCTGGAGAATCTTGTTTTGAAATCGTTTCTCCTGAAAACCTTTCTGTACAAATTACTGTAACGGACGCAGATTGTAACAATGGTGGAGGGGCCATTACTTTAGATGTATCGGGTGGAACTCAAGGTTACACTTATAACTGGGCGGATGTAAATGACAATAGCGCCAGCCGTACAGGACTTGCTGCTGGTGTCACTTACGCAGTCACGATTACAGATGCAAACGGATGTATAACAATACAAGATGGAATATCCATTGAAAATACTTGTACGGATTGTGAAACGCCAGTAATTACGAGTTCTCAAATTGAAAATGCCTCTTGCGGTGAAGATAACGGTAGCATTAATATTACCATTTTAGGTGACCTGGTAGATTATATTATTGAATGGTCTACTGGAGATAACGATGTTACTACCATAGATGATTTGGGCGTCGGTATTTATACTGTGACGATTACCAATACAGGTTGTCCTGCGTCGGAAATATTTGATTATACCATAACGAATACGGATGGACCAATCGCTACAGTTGACAGCACCACACCTGCTACTTGTAACGCAGCAGATGGAACGGCAACACTCACTCCTGCAAACTATCTATACAACTGGGAAGGGCCACGAACGGGTGCTACACAAAATGATTTAGCTACGGGTTCTTACGATGTAACGGTAGTTGATCCGGCTACGGGTTGTGATAATATTATAACAGTAGTAATTGCAGAAGAAAGTAATTTAGATGTAGAAATTATTGTAAATGGTCAACCAAGTTGTGGAGTTGCCAATGGTTCTATCGAGACAGTAGTAACTGGTGGTTCTGGCGATTATAATTATTCTATCGGGAAAGTTAGAACGGATCTGGCAGCGGGTACTTACATTAGTATTGTAACGGACAATCAAACGGGTTGTACCGCACGGGATACTATAGGTTTAATTAACAGTATCGCAAGTGCAACGATTACCATAGATCCGGTTGTTTCCGTCTCTTGTATTGGAGCCAATGATGGAGCCGCTATTTATACCATCGTAAAAGATGCTGGATTTGTAGAAAATGAAAGGATTGAAATTCAATCACCGGGTAATAATGCAGGACCTCACCAGGACGGTCAGTTGTCACCAGGTATCTATTGTGTCGTGGTTTTTGATGGAAACGATTGTTTAGCAGCACAAGCTTGTTTCGAAGTTGTTTCGCCAGAGGTACTATCTGTAAGTTCAACGATAACAAATATTAATTGTACGCAGGATGGAAACATTACGCTATCAGTAAGTGGTGGAACGTCCCCGTATAATTATAACTGGAGTAATGGAAATAATACGGTTAACTTTATTGATGTAAATATTGCTGATGATTACGCAGTAACGATCACAGATGCCAACGGCTGTAGTATGGTTGTAACAAATATGGTAGTCGAAGACGATTGCATTCCTTGTGACGATCCACAAATTATTGGCGAGATTATTACAGATGCCAATTGTAACGAAGCGAACGGTAGCATCACGATCACGATGCAGGAGGATTATTCAAACTATAACTTCCAATGGTCTCAGACAAGTATTGGAAATACAAATATTGCTACTGGATTACTAAATAGATCATATAGCGTTACTATCTCTGAAAATACACCAGGTTGTGAAAACGTGACAACGGTCAGAGACTTTACAGTCGGAAATGTCGATGGTCCTGTTATTACGGATATTAACACAACCGATGCAACTTGTGGTCAGAATAACGGAACCGCAACCTTACTTCCTGCAAACTTCAACTACGACTGGGGACTTGCTTTAGGAACAGGTAATACGCAAAACAACTTAGTGGGTGATACGACCTATAGTGTTACCGTAAGTGAACCAGGCAATGCTTGTGAAAACATCATTGAAGTAACCATCGGAGAACAAAACGATCTGACGGCAACCGTAGTAATCAACAATCAGCCTACTTGTGGTGAATTTAACGGTTCTGCTACGATCAATGTGGCTGATGGAAGTGGAAATTATACGTATAGCTGGGGTGCGGAAGCAACGAGAGATGATTTATCGGCTACGGTATCTCCGATTTCTGTTATTATAACCGATGTAGATACAGGTTGTAGCACGGAGGTAGATATCATTCTACAAGATGATATTCCTGGGATAGCAACGGTTTCGATTGATCCTAATACACAAATTTCTTGTAACGGAGCAAACGATGCAACCCTGGTTTATAACATTGATTATGATCCAGATTTTGTAGAACCAGCAACGGTTATTCTTAGAGATGAATTTGGAAATATTGAAAATAACGGGAACCTGCCCGCCGGAACTTGGTGTATTGTAGTGATTGATGGAAATGGTTGTGTAGCTGGACAGAATTGTGAAGGTATCACCGAGCCGGATGCAATCGACATTAATTACGGTATTGTAAATGCCGATTGTGACAACCCGCTGGGAGCGATTAATATGACCGCTACCGGAGGTACCGGAACACTGACCTACAACTGGGCCGATCTAACTGGAGTTAACAATACTCAAAATAGAAATGACCTGGTACCTGGTTCTTATTCAGTGACAGTTACGGACCTCAATGGTTGTAAGGTGGCAGTTGGACCTATCGTCATCGCGAATGATTGTCCGACGGACTGCGAAACATTTGAGGTGATTAGTGAAGTAGTACAGGATGCTACTTGTGGAAACGATAACGGATCAATCGTCCTCAATGTAACGGGTGACGAAAGTGATTACCAATATGTATGGACTGATAATATTAGTAATAGTCATGTTGTAGACGGCATAGGGATTGGTATTTATACGGTAACAATTACGTTAATTAGTGATCCGGCTTGTTCTATTGAACATACGGTCATCATAGAAAACCTAGATGGACCAGAACCGATGATCGTCAGCATTTCTCCTGCTACTTGTGGAGGCAGCGACGGAGGGGCACAGTTATCTCCGGCGAACTTCCTTTATATCTGGAAAGATGCGAACGGAAATGAGTTTGATGGAGCTAACCAGAATAACTTGTTATCTGGTACGTACTTGGTAACTTCTATAGATAACAATACAGGATGTCAAAATATAATTACTGTAGTTATTGATAATATTAATCCATTGACGGCGGATGTGGTTATTGACAATCAGCCTGATTGCAATATCAATAATGGAGCTATTACTATCAACGTAAATGGTGGTAGTGGAAATTATGTTTTTGGAAATACGACGAATTTAGATGCGGGAGCGGATAGCACCATCGTGATTGACAATGTCACCGGTTGTGAGATAATGGTTCATTATGTATTAGAGAATGATGTTCCAGATGCTACGATTATTGTAGACCCAACGTTGACCTTGCCATGTGCAGGCGACCAGGATGGAACCGTGGTTTACACCGTAACCTACGAAGCTGGATTTGCCGGTAACGGTACCGAAGAAATTCAGCGTGCTGGAATTACTGTGCTCAACGGAACACTGACAGTAGGTGATTACGTGATTCTTGTTTATGATGACAATAATTGTCTGGCGGGAAGTGCTCCATTCACCATTGTAGCACCAGAAAATATCGAAGTTACCTTTATGAGTGCAGATGCTACTTGTACAGAAGGTGGTATGATCAATCTGGACATCATAGGAGGTACTCCTCCATATAATGTAGATTGGAATATTCCTGGAAATAATAATCCGGAAGACCTAACTGATCTTATTGCAGGAAATTATAATGCAATAATTACGGATGCTAACGGTTGCACTGTTAGTGTACCGGCAATCACGATTGCAACTTCTTGTGATCCATGTAGCACACCACCAGTCATCGTTGGTATTCAAACAACGGCGGCAGATTGTAGTGTTGCCAATGGATTTGCAGAGATAACGGCTAATGGTGCAGTAGATGATTTCATCTATACCTGGCCTTCACCCATTAATGAAAGTATTAATAGTAATACCGCAAGTAATTTGAATTCTGGTAGCTATACGGTTACGATTTCAAATAGCAGTGATATTTCCTGTTTCATTACTGAAAGTTTTATTATTGACAATAATCAGGCACCGGATGGTGAAATAGTGAGCAACGAACCGGCTACTTGTAACGCAGCGGATGGGGAGGTGAATTTAACACCTGTTGATTTGATCTATCTATGGCCAGATACAGTAGTGAGTGCAAGTCGCAACGATCTGGTAGCGGGTACTTATAATGTAACAGTTTCTGAAAATGGAAATGGCTGTACGAGCGTCATCGAAGTGGTCGTAGCATCCATTAGTGATCTTGTGGTAACTCATACGGTAGATAACGCACCTTCGTGTGGTAACAATGATGGAGTAGTAACGATTGTGATCGACAACGGAAGTGGTCAATATATCTTTAGTCCTGCCATCTCCAATAATACGATGACAGATTTATCTGCTGGTGGTCCATATCCAGTCTCAATAACGGATATCGTTACGGGATGTGTTACCGAATATGAATTTAGCTTGACGGAAAATATTGTAAACGCAGCAGTTAATATTGAAGCAGATGTAATCGTTTCTTGTATTGGAGCTGCAGATGGTAGGGTGATTATCAGTCCAGATTATAATTCTGGATTTGTTCAGCCTGCATTGATAAAATACTTACAAGATACCGTAGAGGTAACTAATGGTAATCTAGGTGTTGGGAACTATTGTGTTGAGATTCGAGATGGAAATAACTGTCTGGCAGCAATAGAATGTTTTGAAGTCATTGCACCGGAATCATTAACTGCCAGTGTTTCTTTAACAAATATTACTTGTGAAGCAAACGGAAGCATTTTGTTGAATGTAGTTGGGGGAACCACTCCATACAGTTATACCTGGAGTAACGATGATAATACTGATAATCCAACTGATTTACTAGCTGGTTTCTATACTGTTACGATTACGGATGCCAATGGTTGCCAAACAATCCTGGATGACCTGAGTATTATTGATGAATGTAATGTTTGTGAACCTCCGGTCATCGCGAACACCATTATCACCGATGCTACTTGTGGTAATTCAGATGGCTCAATCAGAATCGAGATGGAAGGCAGCGGATTTATTTTTAACTGGAATCCAGTAAATGTAAACAACGAGGTTATTAATCTGGCAGGAGGTGAAGTTTATGTAACAATCACGGATGCGAGCAATCCAACCTGTTTCATTACAGAGACTTTTATCATTGGAAATGCGGACGGACCACAAGGTACCACTGTGGTAACGACGGATGCTACTTGTGAGAATAATGACGGAACTGCTACTTTGGCTCCGGCTAATTACCAGTACGTTTGGGGTGATGGAAATGGAGATACCACTGCCACGCGTAATGATCTTGTTACTGGAATTACTTACGTGGTAACGGTAATTGATCCGAATACAAATTGTATTGGTTTTGAAAGCGTAGAGGTTGGGTCAACTAATTCACTTACTGCGGATATAGTGATCAACTCCTTACCGGATTGTGGTGCTGCGGATGGATCGGTAACAATCGTTCCGATCGGTGGAAGTGGAAACTACGAATACGGCACCTGGCCAAGCGATACACGAACGGACTTGATTTCTGGACCGCATAGTCTGACCATCAGAGACCTGACAACAGGTTGTTCTTTTTTGGTAGAATTTATTTTATCAGATAATACGCAAACTGCCACCATTAATATTGCTAATGATAGTATTGATGTAAATTGCGCAGGTGATGATAACGGAACTGTTGTATTTGATGTAAATTATGATGCCGGGTTTGCTTTGCCAGCTGATACAATAATTACCAGAGATGGAAGTAACGTCGAGTTAGCAAATGGAACGTTGACTGCAGGTAACTATTGTATCGTTATTCGGGACGCAAATGATTGTATTGCAGCTACCGAATGTTTCGTCATCAACGAACCAACTGTATTAATTTTAGATGCGGTCTTGGTGGATATAAATTGTGACTTGCTGTCTAGTATAGATTTAATCGTTGAAGGAGGTACGCTGCCATACATAATTGACTGGGCGGATACTACCAGTAATTCAGAAGATCGCGATAGTTTACCAGCAGGTGATTATAATGTTACTGTAACGGATGCCAACGGATGTACAGCAAGTCTTGCATTACCAATTATTGACAAATGTCCTCCTTGTGAAGATACACCAATTGTAGTGAATAATCTTACCCTGGTGGATGCAGCTTGCGGTGAACAGAATGGTTCTGCCATCATTGATATTCAGGGAGAAGCTGCTGATTATATATTTGTGTGGTTCCCGAACGTAAGTAATGGCCAGGAAGCATTTAATCTACCGGGCGGTGCGTACTCTGTCACGATTACACATCGTACGAATGGAGATTGTGTAATTCCTGAACCTATTAATTTTGTTATTGGAAATGAAGATGGTCCAAATGCTGAGATAGTTAGTAATATACCAGCTAATTGTACCGCTGCGGACGGTCAGGTAACCTTGTCACCAGATACTTTAATCTACGAATGGAGTGACGGTGGACAAGGAGCAATACGAACTGATTTGAGCGATACGACTTATATAATTACGGTAAAAGATCCTAATTCTATTTGTCAAAATTTTATAGAGGTTACGGTAAATTCCGTTTCCGACCTGATCGCCAATAGTATACTAAACGCTGCGACGGACTGTGGTATAAACAATGGATCAGCAACTATTCAGATAGTTGGAGGAAGTGGAAATTATGATTATAACAATAATTGGGGAACAGATGCAACCCGTACGGATTTGGCAGCGGGTAATTATCCGGTAACAATTACGGATCAGGCGACTGGTTGTCAAGCGGAGGTCGTAGTAGAAATGCTAGACGATGTTCCTGCGGCGAATATTACGTTGCAGTTACCCGTATTGACCAACTGTACAGGTAGCGCAGATGCAACAGCAAATTATACGATCACACTAGATCCAGGATATCATGGCGAACCAATTATTACGATTGAAGATGTTGCCGGCAATATATATACCAACGGAAATTTATCTGCGGGCGACTATTGTCTGATCGCGAGAGATAGCAACGATTGTTTATCTGAACAAACTTGTTTTACCGTGACCGAGCCTTTACCAATTACCGTAAGTGTAGATGTTACCAATAAAAGTTGTGATTCTAACGGAAGTATTAACTTGATCGTAAGCAACGGTGCTGGAACGTACCTGTTCAATTGGGAAGACCTTGATCGGGAGGAAGATCCTCAAAACAGAGTTGACCTTGCAGGAGGTTTTTACACCGTTACTATTACGGATGCCAATGGTTGTACCACGGTGCTGGACGATATTAGCATAAGTGATGAATGTAATAACTGTAATGTCATGACGACCATCACTACCAATGATCCGGGTTGTGGATTAAGTAACGGTGCTATTCAAATTAACGGTTTAGGTGATTACATATACGAATGGTCAAATGGAGGCACGGATGCTGAATTAACTGGACTAGAAGCGGGTACTTACCGGGTAACGGTCAGTGATGTGAATGATCCAAGTTGTTTCGAGATTGAAATAATTACCCTGAGTAATCCAAATGCACCAGTTGCAACGATTACCGAGATGGATGATGCAAGTTGTCTGGCGGCAAATGGTAGTGTCACCCTTGAGCCAGCATCTTTATTCTACGGATGGGAAAACGCAGATAATGTATCTTACGGAACAGGAGCTGCTAAGAATAATCTTCCGGCGGGCACTTACTACGTAACCGTAGCCAGTGGAACCAGTCAGTGTATTGACATATTAACAATAGAAATAGAAGAAAACAACCCACTTACCGTCAGCGCGGCGGTTATTTCTGAACCGGGTTGTCAGGAGTCTAACGGCTCCGTAGAGATTCTGGTCGTTGGTGGTAGTGGGGATTACCGCTATGACCTGGATCCTACAAATTTACCGGCAGGTACTTATACCACAAACGTGCTGGATGAAATTACAGGATGTACTGAATCTGTCACCTTTACACTCGAAAACAGTGTAGTGGCAGGAGCAAATATTACGGTAGATCCAATACTATTACTGGAATGTGCTGGAGATGAGAATGGATCTGCACTCTATAATATTACTTATGAGCCTGGATTTATTACGCCAGTGTCTATCGCTTTTGTTGATGGAAATGGTGATCCGGTAAATAACGGTAGCCTTGTTCCTGGTAACTATTGTGTTACGGTGATGAATGGTGATAGCTGTTTGGCCGGTAGTGCTTGTTTTGAAGTGATGGCACCGGAAGGAATGAACGTAGCCATTAGTATTACCAACGAAACTTGTAATGCAGACGGAACAATCAATACTGCGGTCATGGGGGGAAATCCTGATTACACATATACCTGGTCGGATACAACTTTGACAACGGCCAATAGAGCGGACCTGGCATCTGGTACTTACCAATTAACGGTAACGGATGCGAACGGTTGTCAGGCAATATTTGATAACCTGGTCGTGGTTGATGAGTGTAGTTCAAATGATTGTGATAATTTAATAATGACCAACATTGTCACCTTCGATAGCGAATGTGGACTTGACGATGGAAGTGCGACCATCACCATCGTAGGCAACGCAGCAGATTATAACTTCAACTGGTCAAATGGCGAGACTGGAAACAGTATAGCCGGATTGGCTGGTGATATGTACCAGGTAACTATTTCTGATCCAGAAAATAATACCTGTGATACTGTTGTCAATGTTCTAATAGAAAATACCAACGGACCAGACGTGACAATTATAAGCACGAGCCCTGCTACTTGTACCGATAATGATGGAACGGCCACACTGAGTCCCGCTACTTATAATTATAGCTGGAATCTGGACGGAGTGGGTGTAGCGATTGGAGAAAATCCAACAGATTTAGTAGCTGGATGGTATGAGGTAGTTGCTGAAGATAATAATGGTTGTACACAAATTATTATGGTAGAAATTGAAAGAATCACGACCTTGCAAGCTTCTGTAGAGATATTAAGTCAATCTGATTGTGGTCAAAATAATGGTGTTGCAAGAATGATTATTACCAATGGTAGCGGAAATTATGATACACAGAATTGGGGTAGTGATGCGATTAAAAATAACCTTGCTTCCGGGATGTATGAAATTTTGATAACAGATATTAACACCGGATGTGAGGCAATGGTGAATTTCACAATGACAGATAATGTACCTGCTGCTACAGTAACGATTACCAATATGACGCAAGTTTCCTGTTTGGGAAGTAGAGATGCTACCATAACATATGATATAAATCCTGGTGTTGGCTTTACCGGAACGGGACAGGCAATCATTACAGATATTGACGGTGTTATTTATGAAAATGAAAATCTGCCAGCAGGTGATTATTGTCTGTTAGTAAAGGACGACAACGGCTGCGTGGCGGGGGAATCCTGCTTCACGATAGAAAGTCCGGAGGCTTTAAACATCAATCTGACCAAGAAAAATGTTGATTGTGATCAGGCTGGAGCTATATCTGTAGATGCCACGGGAGGTAATGGAAACTATACTTTTGACTGGGCAGATATTGCGGGTACAGATAATGACCAGAACCGAAATAATCTAAACGCTGGTAACTACGAATTGACGGTTACCGACGATAATGGTTGTACTGTTACAACCAGCGTAATTAATGTTCATAACATCTGTATCACTACTGATACAGTTTATGTAGCAACGCCATTCGAAATACCAACGGATACCATCTGTGTGGATCTGAGTGAAATAGGATCAGACATCAGTCGTATCGCCATTTGTGATGCACCTGACTTTGGAATATTGACACCGGTTAGTGATTCTTGTCTGGTATACACGCCTGCTGAAAGCTTTACAGGAATGGATACGGCTTGCGTCATTGTTTGTAACGTAGCGGGAATCTGTGATACAACGATCATCATCATCAATGTTGGAAGCCCGGCACCATGTCCTGGAGAAATTTGGAATACGGTAGATACCGCTTCTATTGTCACTAGTAATTGTGTCATCGGTGGTGAATACTGTGTAGATTTGCCATTCGTACAAATCAACAATTACCAAATTTTAGACAACGGTCAACTGTATACAGACGCAACGTTCGGTTGTGCGATTGACAGCGTGGTCAATTATTCTACCTTCACGTTCCCGAGCAACGGAAACGTTGGTCCTTATCAGTTAGAAAACTGGCGAGTAAATGGTGTTGGTTTCAATACCGAATTTATGACAATTTCGGAATTGGTAGATTCTATGAATAGTTGGGACAATAGTACCACGTGGTATTTCGATGCAGCCCGCTCAACGATCAATGGAGGAAACCCTGAAAACACTTACGGTAACATGAGTGTCCGGCAGTTAATCACCAATGCGTTTACAATTGTAAATGTCAATACGATGTTGTCACCGACTGGTACTTCTTTACCGTTAACTGCTGGTTTCCACGAACTGATCTTTACCAATACAATTACCCGATGCACGGATACCTTGTGGGCAAACGTATATTGTGTCACACCTGAGTACGTGACGGATACGATTAACATAACGGATTCCGAAACGGTCTGTCTGGATATTTCAGAATTGCCTGGAAATTTTGTAAACGTTGAAAATGTTTGTAATGATGCTTCTGGAGAAATCGTCGTTTTTGATATTGATCAGGACGAGGTCTGTGTAGTATTTGAAGGCTTTGAGGTCGGTACCGAAGAGGCCTGTATGATTGTTTGTGATGATCTGGGCGTTTGTGATACTACTTACTTTACCATTACCGTCATAGAAGATTTTACTGGAGTAATACCACCAGTTGCGGTGACAGAATCGGATACTACTTCTCGTAACAATGCGATTGATATTGATGGGTTACTTAATGATACAATAAATGGAATTTTGGATACCATTATTATTATCGCGCCTCCAGCAAATGGAGTAGTGGGAATCAATGAAGACAATACTTTCAAGTATACGCCGAACGAAGATTACTGTGAGCCAGAAGCACCAGATGAATTTACCTATGCAATTTGCAATCAGGTAGGTTGTGATACAACGCAGGTATTCGTTACCGTACTCTGTGATGATCTGGTAATCTTCACTGGATTTAGTCCAAATGGTGATGGTGTCAATGACTACTTTACTATTCAGGGTATCGAAGCATTCCCGAATAACCAACTGTTGATATTTAACCGTTGGGGGAACGAGGTTTATACTAAGCAAGGATACCTGAACGATTGGGACGGTACCTGGAATAATCGAAAACTACTTCCGGACGGTACGTATTTCTACGTATTAGAAGATGGACAAGGAAAACGGTATTCTGGTTACATCCAAATACATCGATAAAATAAAAGGCTCAAACGTTCAACCGTTTGGGCCTTTTTTTAGACAAGGTAAGATGTAGGAGGTTGCCTCCCCACAAAAGGGTATTAGCGTAAAATCCAGCGTAGCGACAAGGCCATGCTTTTTAGTTACGCGTTACCGCTACTTGCGCACCCACGTCACCGTTTTGCCAAAAAGTGGTGTACCGATATAACCCCGCATCTTTAACGTATTACTATCTTTTAGCGTGATTTGAGCACTGTAAGATTTTCCGTGGGTCAGGTCATAAATTTCACCATCTTTCCAGGTTTCATCATTGTCAAAAGTAAAGCCATTCATGATGACCGTTCCGACAAAGAAATTATCTCTTTTTGAGACATCCGGATTTAGGACATCCTTTTTTGGTTGACCGTTTTCATCATTCGGATGCTCGGTCCAGATTATTTTTCCACTATAGCTGCTTCCGTTGCGGTATATTTCAACGACTGATTCCCGGCTTTCAGTTCGCCACTCGCCCAGAATGTCATCTGCATGATTTTTAATAGAATGATCTATAACGTAGCCACTTAGTGAAAGTGTTAATAAAATAAGGAAGAAGAAGTTAAGGTATTTCATATTTTTAATTTTCGATTATTATAACGTAGCTGTTCCTGAAATTGTTGGTTGGTATGATTTTTTTAATGAAAATTAAACATGAAGGACCCTACTTTATAGCGTCAAATCAGAATGTTATTTTTATATTAAATTCTTGCTATTTTCATATAATAGACGTTATATTGTTCTATATTAACCCTAATTCTCAATAATGGTGTATTAAGAGTTAATATAGAATATAAAATATAATTTTGTGAAACCACTATTAAAAAAAATAGAACCCGGCTTTGGTAGTTCTTTTGCCATTAAAAAGATTGATTGCTCAATAGATCAACCGGCGCCGGAGTGGCATCAGCATCCTGAACATGAGCTCGTTTACATCAGTAATGGAGTAAAGGGTCGTCGCCATATTGGTCACCACTATACATGTTTTGACGATGGAGATCTTACTTTTCTGGGTTCAGATTTACCACATTATCGTTTTTTAAAAAAGGGAAAACCTGGTCAGCATAAAATTGTGGTACAATTAGGACGTAATTTTTTGGGGTCAGGATTTCTCAGCCAGCCGGAGATGGTAGCCATACATGGGTTGTTTGAGCGAGCGAAAGGAGGCATTGCTTTTAGTGGTGAAACCATCGGTCGAATTGGCGCCCATCTGGAAAGAATATTAGAACTGGAAAGTTTTGATCGATTGGTAGAATTGCTTCGAATGTTTAATGATCTGGCAAGTTCAGCGGAGTACGAATTATTGAAGGCAGATGGTTTTGCCGTGGAGGTAGATCCGTCCGAGAAAGAGCGAATACGTAAAGTATACAGCTACGTAGAAAAGAATTTTCAACGCAATATTCCACTGGAAGATATTGCCGCAAAAGTAAACATGACCATTCCATCTTTCTGTCGCTATATCAAAAAATTAACAGGAAAAACATTTACACAATTTGTCAATGAATTCAGAATTGATTACGCAAGCCGTCTGTTGGTAGAAGCGTCGATGACCATCGGAGAGGTGAGTTTTGAAAGTGGATTTAATAATTTTTCTCACTTTAATAAACAGTTTAAATCCATTACAAGTCAAAGTCCGTCGGCATTTAGAAAGCAGCAGCAGCAGCGGCAGGTGGTCGGATAGCGCACAACGCGAATTGACGGCTAAAGGAAAAAGTATTTTTCCGCTTTGCATCACAACTGCTTACTGCTTGGCGATATAAATACGGGACTGGATCTTTTGTAGATTCAGTTTTTCAACATCTGATAAGCGCTGATCTACCTCCTTGCTTTGAGGACGATACCAGGATCGTTGTTGAAAATAATAGTTGAGTTTTTTGCTGGAAAAAATTTTACCATAGTCAGCATAAATTTCATTAATCATCAATTGTAAATCGCGAACTGTATATCGCTCAATCTCATCGTTGGCCATGACCCGGGTAGAAGTAAAAGGAAATTTACGACTCAGGCTAGGTTGTGATTTACGCGAAAGCTTCTCAAATTTCCCCGCCTCATTTAAACGATAATTTTCGAAATGATGGGTTTCGTTATAATCTTTTTTCCAGATATAATCCTGCATCGCAGTATGTTGGGTGGACTGTAATGCCTTGACCGAGTCGGGAGCATCCGCATAGCGATCCGTTTCAAAATATTCGGCAGACAAGTAAAAATCTACGTAAGCCAGTTCAAAAACTTCCTCATCAATCAAGCTAATACTTAGATTGGCATCATTGGTCTTTCCGTGCACCGCGATCAAATCAATTGCCCGTCCATCTGGAAAAAAGCTTACTAAATTAAAAGAAGTTCCGTCCGTCTCTTCCTGACTGATTTCATAAAAAAATAAGTCAAGCGTATCACGTCGGGCCAGTCTTTTACCAAATAGATAGCTCTGCGGTCGTAAAGTCGTATCTGGTAAAAACAAGCGGGCTTCCTGATAAAGCGCATCTGATTCAGTCAATACTGCTGACTGATTTAGACCGTCTGCAAATTTTTTAAAACGGATTTTTCTTTCCTGATAAGAAATCTCAGGGGTCGGTGGTTTGTAAATAGCTGTTTTTTCCGCTCTGGCAGGAATAGCTTCGCCCCCTTGCTGAAATAGCAAGTTGTAACAACCAGCCATCGTGAGCAGGCTGACCAGTATCAGGAACGTTTTAATCATATTTATGATTTTATGTATATAGTCTATAATCATACCATTTTAATATAGAGCTGGGTGATTGAATGGATCCATGTCTTGATGGACTAGCATATTCTCCCAATTAAGGAACAACGATCTAATAGATTCAGAATTATGACTAATATTTTTTGTGCCTAACTTCGTTTAAAATACGCGCCATAGCTACGGCTATGTCTGTGTTTTTCAACTCGTTATACACAAAAACTACCTACTCAAAATTTCTTAATCTATTTAATCCTCGTTCCTAAGCTAATTTATTTAATAATTTATTTAAGAAAAATTGCATACTACCAAAAAACCATTTATACTTGTATCAGTATTCAATAAAAAAGAATTAATTAATGTTTATTTCCTCTCAAAAAAATTCTGTGATGATTTCTGCAACTGTATGTTGCTGCTGTTGTTGTCGTATGCCGGAATCTAATTCTGAAAGGAACTAACATTTATAAGTAAAATTATATTTTTAATGAGCCTTTTCGAAATAATCGATAAGGCTCATTTTTTTTGTCTTCTTTTTTACTACTGCGTAGACTTTCTAACCAAAAAATAAAATCTGATATGTTCTCAATGAATATTATTAAATCATTGTCCTCTGATGCCATCGACTGTTGTTGTCGTTGTTGTTGTTGTCGTTGTATGGATATCAGAAAAATTCCGCTATAGATCAAAAAATTAATTATATTAAATAATTAAAGGTCTTTGCGGTAAATTACTACCGCAAAGACCTTTTTTTTTATAAAAAGCTATGAATATTTAAAATTTTCACCATTAATTAAATTTAATTCTCATGAGTAAGAACCCGGATAAAAATCAACTCGCCAAAGACCTCAGTAGTGATGTTGCAGAGTTAGAAAATAAGATAACTGCGTTTAAAAAAGGTGAAATGCAGGAAGAGCGTTTTCGTCACTACCGTCTGACAAGGGGTGTTTATGGACAACGTCAACTGGGCGTCCATATGTTTAGAACAAAAATCCCTTTTGGATTATTGACTGCTGATCAATTAATTCGACTTGCTGATGTTTCCGAAAAGTATACCAACGGGAATTTACACCTTACTACTCGACAAAACATCCAGATGCATTATGTCAAACTTGACGATGCCACTGCGATCTGGAAAGAACTAGGGGAGGTGGGAGTCACGGCCCGCGAAGCCTGCGGCAATACGGTTAGAAATATTACCGCTTCCGCCAACGCCGGAATAGATCCCGACGAGCCCTTCGATGTTTCCCCTTACGTCTACGAAACCTTCCGCTATTTTCTACGCAATCCCATTTGTCAGGACATGGGCCGAAAAATAAAAATTGCATTTTCTTCGAGTGACAAGGACAGTGCTTATACTTACTTTCATGATTTTGGATTTGTTCCCCGGGTAAAGAATGAAAATGGAAAAGAAATTCGTGGATTTAAGCTGGTCGTAGCGGGTGGGCTCGGCGCGCAATCAATCATCGCTCAAACTGCTTTTGAGTTTTTACCGGAAGATGAAATTATTCCGTTCATGGAAGCAGCTATCCGGATTTTTGATCGCTACGGTGAAAGAGAAAAACGTTTTAAGGCAAGGATGAAATTTTTGGTAAAGGAATTAGGACTAGACAGTTTCTTAAAACTAGTTGAAGAAGAAAAAAATGCCCTGGCACAAACTTCCATAAAAGTCAATCGGGATATTATTACCGCCGCTCCTCCGGCACCACTTGTTGATCGTCCAAAAATAGCAATTGACGATCAAGCGGCCTATGATCTATGGTTGACAACGAATGTCTTTGAGCAAAAACAGAAAGATTTTTATGCGGTTCAGATTAGATTGCCGCTCGGGGATATCATGGCTGAGCGTGCTCGTTTGTTTGCTGAAGTGGTCCGCAAATATGCGGCCGACGATATTCGAATTACCGTCAATCAGGGTTTTGTTTTACGATATGTAAGAAAAAATGATCTTCCATATTTATATCGATCCCTCCAGGGGCTGGATTTAGCAAAACCCGGATTTAACAGTATGGCCAATATCACCGCCTGTCCCGGAACCGATACTTGTAACCTGGGTGTGACGAACAGTACCGGATTGGCTTTGGTTCTGGAAGAAGTCATCACTGCCGAATATCCTCAGTTGATCGAAGAGTCAGAACTGGATATAAAAATCAGTGGTTGTATGAACGCTTGTGGTCAGCACATGGCAGCGAATATCGGTTTTCACGGAAGTTCTATTAAGAAAAAACCATTGGTTGTTCCAGCTATGCAAATTGTTATCGGTGGTGGAGTAGACCCGGACGGAACACCACAAATTGCAGATAAAATAATTAAAATACCAACCAAAAAAATCCCTGATGCGCTGCGGGCTATTTTAAATGATTATGACGAGGTGTCGGAAAACAATGAATACTTCAATCACTATTATCGTCGTCAGGGAAAAGCCTATTTCTATAGTTTATTAAAACCGCTGGCAGATATTGAGCAGCTAAAAAAAGAAGAATTTTTTGACTGGGGAGATGACGCAGAATATGTGCAGGCGATCGGCGTAGGGGAATGTGCCGGGGTTGCTTACGATGTAGTAGGAACGATCGTTAAAGATGCCGAAGAGAAGGTTGAGTTGGCCGCTGCCGCGCTAACCGAAGGCCTTTTTCCAGATAGTATTTATCACAGTTATACTGCTTTGGTAATCGGTGCAAAAGCATTGTTGTTGGCCAAAGATGTAAAATGTAATACGCAGATTGGTATCCTGCGAGACTTCGACGAACACTACGTTGCAACCAAGGAATTTTCGTTGTCAGAACCATTAAAGGATTTGGCTTTACGAATTAAAAAAGCAGTGCCAGACGAAAGTTTTGCGAAGGAATACGCAGGGATTGCGGCTGATTTTTTTCAGCAAGTCTTATCCGTACGGAGTACACAACTGGCGAAGGAAGGTGGAGATAAAAATATTATTGATCGTTATTATAAAGCTTAAATCAAATGATTACAACGAATAAACAACCCAGGATAACGCTCGTTGGAGCAGGCCCCGGTGATCCGGATTTATTAACGATTAAAGGTTTAAAGGCAATTCAAAAAGCCGACGTAGTCTTATATGATGCTTTGGTTGGAAAAGAAGTTTTAGATTACATACCCGAGAAGGCGATTCGAATTTATGTTGGAAAAAGAGCCAATGATCACCGTTATTCTCAGGATGAGATTAACGAACTTTTGGTGCGGTACGCCTGCTTACACGGGCATGTCGTACGCTTGAAAGGAGGCGATCCATTTGTTTTTGGGCGAGGTCACGAGGAAATTAAGTTTGCAACAGATCATAATATTGAAGTCTCTATTGTACCGGGAATTTCCTCCTGCATTGCAGTCCCCGAACTTCAACAAGTGCCGATTACCTGTCGGGGATTAAGTGAAAGTTTTTGGGTGCTGACGGGAACAACGAAGGCGGGGGTGCTATCCAATGATATTTCGGTAGCTGCGCAGTCTTCCGCTACGATTGTTATTTTGATGGGATTGAAGAAAATAAGAGAAATCGCTAAGGTGTTTCGAAAAAATGGAAAAAGTGAATTGCCCGTAATGGTGGTGCAAAGTGGAAGTACCGAAAAAGAAAAAGTAGTGTTGGGAACTATTAATTCTATTGAAAATGAAATCCTGAAAAATAAAATTTCTACTCCTGCTATCATTGTAGTTGGAGCAGTCGTAGGATTACATCCTGCGTTTGCCAGGGAAGATTTTATTAAAAAAATAGTAATGTTAGAGGAAGAAAAGGTTTCAATAAGTTAGTCAACTGGCCAACTAACCAGAAATTTATCACATATAAATAATTAAAAATGGAAACCGAAAAGAATCCTTTATATCCCGTATTTCTAAAATTACAAAATCTTCGAATGTTGGTAGTAGGCGCCGGAGAAGTGGGTTATGAAAAATTGTTTTTTATTCTGAAAAGTAGTCCGGATGCAAATATTACGGTTGTGGCACCGTGGGTATCGCCCGAGCTGGAAGAACTACTATCTTCTGGTATTTATAAAGTAGAAATTATAAAAAAAGCGTTTGCCGTATCGGATATTTCGGGGCACGATCTCATCGTAGCCGCTACAAATATTCGTACGTTAAATCACGAGGTACAGCGCGCGGCTAAAGCAGCTGGAAAGTTAATCAATGTAGCGGATACCCCAGAATTGTGCGATTTTTATTTAGGTAGTATTGTAACCCGCGGACCGTTGAAAGTAGCGATTTCGACCAACGGTCAGTCACCCACTTTTGCGAAGCGATTTCGACAAGTTTTAGAAGCTACGCTACCAGAAGATGTTGGAGACCTACTTGATAATTTGAAAGAAATACGCGATCAACTCACTGGAGATTTTAACGCAAAAGTAAAGGCGCTTAACGAAGTTACGGCCAGTCTATTAACCGAGAAAAAACAAAACTAGCAGACCTATGTTAAATGCAAAACAGCACCTTAGAGAATGGAGTGTTGAGGAGTTAAATACTATTTTTAAACCCCTCAGTTTTAAGGAACGAATAGAAAAAATTTACGAATATTTTCCAGAAAGGGAGGTTCTGATGACTTCTTCTTTTGGAACCAAATCGGTTTTTTTATTACATCTATTACAAGAGATTCGTCCGTCGCAATTGATTTATTTTATCAATACGACTTATCATTTTCCGGAAACCATGGCCTATAAAAAAAAGCTGGCCGGGAAATTTAATTTAAAGATAAAAGAGATTCTACCCAGCCAAAAAGAAAACTTAATCACGCTGCAAGATGAATGGTGGATTCATCATCCCAGGATGTGTTGTACCATTAATAAAATTGCGCCGCTTGATCCAATTGTAGCAAAGCATAAAGTGTGGATCAGCGGACTGATGTCGTACCAGACGGAGTTTCGGGCGCGACTGGATATTTTTGAGCAACGGGGAGATATCATAAAATTTCAACCATTGGTAGATATTGACGAGGGAGAGTTTTTATACCATCTGGATTTTCATAAATTACCTCGTCATCCACTGGAAAAAGAGGGGTATGGTTCAATTGGTTGTACGCATTGTACCAAAAAAGGCCAGGGTAGAGACGGGCGCTGGGCCAGAAGTGGAAATAAAGAATGTGGTTTACATCCTAATTTCTTTACCCGAAAATAAAGTCTTCCTGGTAAATCGTAAGATCGCACAGGTAAAACATCGGGTAAGATTAACAACTAAAAGGATAGGTTTTTGTTTTGTATTTAGTTAATTTCATATAAAGATTCAAGATAATGATAAAGACAGATATATTAATTATTGGAGCGGGCCCTTGTGGATTATTTACGGTTTTTGAGGCTGGACTTTTAAAATTAAAATGCCATCTGGTAGATTCACTGCCGCAGCCCGGTGGTCAGTTGACGGAGATCTATCCGAAAAAACCTATTTATGATATTCCGGGATTTCCGGATATTCTCGCAGGTGATTTGGTCGACAATCTTATGAAGCAGATTGAACCCTTTAAACCCGGATTTACGCTGGGAGAACGAGCCGAGCAAATCGAACGTTTAGAAGATGAGAGTTTTGTACTCACCACTAGTAAGGGAACAAAAATTAACGCTCCCGTCATCGCCATTGCTGGAGGGTTAGGTTGCTTCGAACCTCGAAAACCACCCATCGAAAATCTCGCAAAATTTGAGGACAAAGGGGTGGAGTACATCATTAAAGATCCAGAAATATATCGTGATAAACGGGTCATTCTGGCCGGTGGAGGAGACTCTGCTTTGGACTGGACGATTTTTCTTTCAGACGTAGCGAGTGAAGTGATGTTGGTACACCGTCGTAATTCTTTTCGGGGAGCACTGGATTCTGTTGAAAAAGTGATGGAACTGGCGGAAAGTGGAAAAATAAAACTGATCACCGAAGCGCAAGCTGTTGGATTGACTGGTAATGGAAAATTAACGGACGTTGTTATAAAGCATAAAATCAAAGGAGAATTCTCTCAGCCGACCGATCATTTCGTTCCGCTCTTCGGTCTCTCTCCCAAGCTCGGACCAATCGCCGACTGGGGACTTTCCGTTGTCAAAAATGCCATCGAAGTAAATACGGTAGATTATAGTACCAACGTTCCCGGCATCTACGCCATCGGTGATATAAATACTTACGAAGGAAAACTCAAACTCATTCTTTGTGGTTTTCACGAAGGAACGATTATGGTTCAATCTGCTTTTAAACGGATCTATCCCGATAAGAAACTCAGCTTTAAATACACGACAGTAAACGGCGTGGAAGGGTTTTAAGCCTTCTCCGAAAACCAGTAAATTGGGGGAGCTCTAAGCAATCGGTTAGGCGGAGCAGCGTAGTAGCAAAAGAAGCAGTCAAAAGTATAAAGTTATTTTTGAACCGTTCCTAGAAGCTACCAATTACCTCCTTGTTTTTTTCCGCCATTTCTATACACCATTCCATGCCCCGGGAGCGCGTAGTTGTATCACGGGGAAGATCCCGCAATTGCAATCGAACCGTATAAGCCTGAATAGCGATACAAAGTTGTTCGATGATGGCAGCGCGGTAACCAAAAGGTGTAGCGTAACGATCAAAGTGTAAACGAATTCCTTTTTTTTGTGAAAACGAAAGAAGGATGATCTGCTCTTCCGGGCCGATGACCGTCAGGGTTCTTTCCTTCTTTGGAAGCCCAACCCGTTTGACTGTTTCCCCGGTAAATCCTGAAACTTCGAGGGCTTTAAAAAAGCGACCAATAAAATAGGATTCGTAACCGTCGAGTGTTTTAAATATCTGTGCTAAATCCCGAAAAGAAGCTGAATGCTGAAAAAGTGGTTCTTTTGTTGTAGTCCACCACGTTGCGTAATTTTCTAGTTTCGGGGTTTGCGAGGTTAAACGAAAATGATCAAATCGTAAAGAAGTAAGCGCCGAATGTGGCGCCCGGATTTTTGTCATAGGAATTTTACTCAGATAGATTGCCTGATATTTTTTTAAAACCTTCAATCTATTGCGCGCATCCGTAAAAGCAGCAGCGCAGGCTTCATTGTAAATTAAAAACAGACAGTAGTGATTATTTCCAATTTTTAGTTTAATCGGAACTTGTAAAACGCCTTCCTCTAAAATAAAATTATAGTGTACCGCTTCCACAGCGAGTGAAATTTTTTGTTCCGCATAAAGCTGTTGTAAGGCCTGAATGACTGAAGAGATATCGACCATTTTTTGACCAGAAAGCGTAATCGCTAATTTTGGTAAATTAAATTTTTCGAAATTCTGATAGGTCCTGTCATTCTTGGTGGTGGTGAGTACACCCTTATGATTTTTGTATGATTGGCCAATATTATTTAGCACCTTATTTAAAGATCGCATGTTTGTATTTTGGTTAGTAAAATCTATTGGTTTGCCTAGTCGGGGATGCAATATATTACCTTAATATCTAATTAGATGGATTTATTTCAAATAATTATTTTTTTAGTATTAGTAAAATAGTGAAAGTCAACAAAATAGTTACATGTTTGTTTTTAATAATATTTAAAATTGAACCAATTAGGAATGGCGATTAAATAGGAAATATAGAATCGTCATTTATTTTGTCAACATTCCTTAGATGCCTGTAAATTGTATCCCATTGGTAGATTTTGAAATTCCCTACCGAAAACCGGAATCTTTCCCCTAAATGCCTTATCTTGTACCCGCAATTAAGGTTGGTTGTTTTAAGAGCTCTTTAAAGGGCATCCATTTCGGTAGCAGAACCAACCAACCAACTAACGAATTTCCCTCCCCACAAATTCTTACAAACAACTCCCAATTCAGGTCACAAGCCTGCGACGAAACCAAAACTATGAATACCCTTTTCAGCCGTATCATTATGATCGTTGCTGTAATCCTGCTAACCGGGAATACGGTCGTTGCTCAGGCAACCGGGGAATTTTGTGTTCAGTCGGAAATTTTAGAGAAACTTTATCAGCAAAATCCCGCGCGCCACCAAAAGCAAAATAAGCTCGAATGGCAACGCGCCAATCTAACTAATAACCCATCCTTTACCACCACTACGACCTATACGCTACCGGTTGTTGTTCACATCATCCAACAGGGAAATATCGGTGCACTTTCCAACGATGCAGTTCTAACGGCTATCGCGCAGGTCAATTTGGCTTTCGCTAATGAAGAACCTTATGATCCCGGCGTAGGGGTACCAACCGAGATTGAGTTTTGTCTTGCCACGCGTGATCCGCAGGGAAACAATACAAATGGAATTACACGTACGGAAAGTGCTTTTACCAATGTCGATGTTAATACACAGGATCTTGATCTGAAAAATCTGGTTCGTTGGGACCCGCTTCGTTATATTAATATTTGGGTCGTCAACGAAATTTGTAGCGGTACCAATTGTGGGGTAGCCGGATATGCTTTTTTACCTGCTTCCCATGGACAGCCCGAAGATGGGGTGGTGGTAGAAAGTAATTTTATGGGATCAAGTCCCAGTAATACCAATGTACTGACGCACGAACTTGGTCACTACCTTGGACTTTACCATACTTTTGAAGGTGGCTGTGGCAACGATAATTGTTTGCTCGATGGAGATCAGGTATGTGACACGCCGCCCGACCAGTCTACGGTAAGAATCAATTGTGACCAGGTCGCCAACTCTTGTAATACAGATGTTAATACGACAGACTTGAACAATCCATTTTTGGTAGATGAAAATGATATGTTTATAAATTATATGGATTATAGCAATTTGGATTGTTATGCTGCTTTTACGGCAGATCAGGCGGATCGAATGTTTTTTTTTATTGAAGGTATTAGAAATACCCTGATTAGTGAGAACCGTTGTTTGCCTCCGTGCCCCAATCCGGTTAATTCCTCTTTTTCGGTGCCGACAGAACTAGTGGCAGGAGAGGTGTTTAACTTAAATAATAGTAGTATTGGTGCTAACGCATACCAATGGTTTTTGGATGATATCCCGTTTTCTACCCAAACCAATCCCGACTACGTCCTCAATCAGCCGGGTATTTACCGCCTGGAATTGATCGCTTCTAATGGCAACGATTTTTGCGATGACCAATTTGAAATAACCGTCACCGTTTCCTGCAATCTAAGTTCCCTGATCGAAATCACCCAGCCACCTCCTTATCAAGTTGATCAGGGAATTGATTTTAATCACCCTATGTCAATCATCGCAGCTTATCAGTGGACGGTAGATCAACAACCAGTTACTACCAACGAAAATTTAAACTATACTTTTACCAGCGAAGGTCTTTACGAAGTTTGTCTCGTCGTAGCCAGTGATCTTTGCCGCGATACTTTCTGCCAGCAAATAGCCATTCAAAATTCCACCACCTGTTTTTCCGAAACAGATACCGATGGAGATGGACTTATCGGTTGCTATGATCCCGAGTGCTGTGACAGTCCCGATTGTGCGGATAATTATTACAATGAGTGTCCCATTAATTGTGAATATACCCCAGCCTTAACCAGCTTTGACTTGGAGCCAAAATGGACTTCTTCGGGTGCAAACTGGTGTGCCTATAATACACCCGTCACCGGAGACCTGGATGGGGATGGTATTCCAGAGATTATTGGTAAACCTTGCACTGGTGCCAGTCAGGCTACGGGTGGTACTTTCCCGAATTTATTGGTAATAGATGGCAGCACCGGAGCAGTGGAAGCGACCATTCTGACGCCCGCGATGCGTTACATGATGGACGCGCCTGCGATTGCTGATGTGGATTTGGATGGTTATCCCGAGATATTTATTCAGGCTTCCAGTCATATTGATAATATAACTTACAGTGGTGGTGCGATTATTAACGGGGATGTTCGACGACGGATTCTCTGCTATAGTTTTGATGGGACAAGCTACGTCGAAAAATGGATGTCCGGTGTGATTGTTGGTTTTAATGCTTTAGAAGATGGAAATACGATCAGTGTGGCCGATTTTAATCAGGATGGTGTGGCCGAAGTCTATGTTCAAAATATGATTTTTAATGCGGTCACGGGCGAACTCCTTGTCACGGGCGGTGAAAACGGACACCGGGGTATGAAGACTTATGCGGGTACGCAATCGGTACTGCGCGCCTCCTCGTTTCCAGTTGCTGTGGATGTGTTGCCGGATGCGGCTTGTCCCGATTGTGCCGGACTTGAGCTGGTTGCAGGAGGAATGGTTTACTCGGTTAATTTAAGTAATACCAATCCGCAGTTGACCATCGAACGCGCGGCTACTAACGCGGAAGATGGCTGGACAAGTATCGCTGATATTGATCTGGATGGAGATCTTGATGCGGTCGTTACCGGAAATACGGGCGACGGTTCTACTGGAATTATTTACGCCTGGGATTTACAAACCAATGATTTGTTATACAATATTTTTACCGTGACTACCAACTCTGGATTTATTGCACAGGTAAACATTGCCGATTTTGATGGAGATCAGGAATTGGAAATAGGTGTTTGTACGCCTTTTAACTATTCAGTGCTCAAGCCAGTTGATAATGAATGGAGCGTAGCGTGGTCTATTACGACGGATGACTGGTCGGGACAAACGGGCAGCAGTGTTTTTGATTTTAACAATGACGGGGCCAGCGAAGTGGTCTACCGGACGGAATCTGAAATTTTGATCCTCAACGGAACTAACGGAGCAGAACTTGCCGCCGCGCCTTGTGCTTCGGGGACCCGCGTAGAATACCCAGTCGTTGTGGATGTGGATGCCGACGGTGCCACCGAAATTCTTTGTAGTTGTGCCAACGAACTTAAGTCTTTTGGTTCCGGTGGCACGCCCTGGATTCCTACCCGCCAACTCTGGAACCAACACCAATATTTTAATACCAATATCAACGATGACCTAAGAGTTCCTATTCAACAACAATCCCATCACATTGTCGGTGATAGTCTGGTACTCAATAATTTTCTGACGCAATATAGTAACCGACAATTTCCCGCTCCGGACTTAGTGGTGGAAGGAAGCATTGTTTGTTTTAATCAGCAATACTATGTTGAACTGATCTATACCAATCAAGGAGATGCACCAGTAGATGGTCCACTCTTTTCTACTATCCGAACAGAAAATCCACTCGTCGCCACGGACGGTCTGCTTGAAATAACCGGAGGTGTATCTGGTCTTGCTCCGGGTGAATCGTATAGCGAGACTACTATAATTCCCTTTGGTGTCGATACGTTATATATCGTTACCAACGATGATGGCAGTTTCGCCACCCCTTATAACCTGAACACTGATTTTCCATTCACGGGTATTTATGAATGTAGCTACCAGAATAATTTAACAATAATTCCGGTTTATGATGCTGATATTGTTTTGAATATTGGACCCGATCAAACCGTCTGTGACAACGGAATAGTTTCGCTCACGGCCAGTCCCGGTTTTTTGGATTATCGTTGGCAGGACGGACAACCGGGTATGAATTATACAGCCATCGGTCCCGGTCAGTATTGGGTGACGGCCACGAATGGTTGTTTGGAATTCAGTGATACAATAGCAGTAACTTTAGACGAAAGTACCGTCCTTGATTTAGGACCAGATACAACTATTTGTCTTGGTTCAGACCTGCAAATTTCACTAACTGGATTTGACAGTTATCAGTGGTTTCCGGAAACGGGAATAGACTGTAGCACTTGTGCAGAAGTAGTTATTGCTTCTTCCGAAACGTCAAAGAGTTATCAGGTAATCGCCCGGACCATTGAAGGGTGCTACAGTACGGATTCAATCTTGGTTAGTTTTTCTGCACCGACGGTTACGGAGATGACGGTCGCCATTTGTGCGGATCAGATTTTTACTTTTGAAAATGTCGATTTACTTCCGGGAACCAGTCAGGAATTTACTTTATCTAACCAATTTGGTTGTGATTCCCTGGTGCAGTTATCGGTGGAAAACAACGGAGCATTTGGATATACCCAATCGGTAGATACCATAGCCTGTAGCAATAATATCGTGTTTTTAGAAAATAAAATTTTATTGCCAGGAATGGATACCACTTTTCTTTACGAGAGCTATTTTGGTTGCGACTCGACCATTCGTATTAAGGTGGCAGAAGCACCGCTTTATCTTATGACCGAAGAGATAAATATCTGTGCGGGAGCAACCATTTTTCTGGACGGTGCGCCACGCGGTAGTTCCGGTGTCTTTACGGAAGTCTATGCGAGTATATTTGGATGCGACTCGATTCGGGAATACAATTTAACGGTTGCTGAACCTATCCGGATCGGATTAGAAAGTACACCGAGTTGTGAGGGTGACGCTACGGGGACGATCATTACGACCGTTGCGGGAGGTTTTCCACCTTATACAACTACCGTTTTTAACAATGGAAATACGGTCGAGCAATTAGATCAATTGCCTCCCGGACTGTATGAATTTGAAATAACCGACGCGGAAGGATGTACCGAAAGTACTGGTATTGTACTGGAAGAAATATTTCCATTGTCGTTTCCTTATACGGTAACCGACGTTTCCTGTTTTGGCGACGCTGACGGAACCATTCAGATGGACAGCAGTTTAAATGAGATTCTTTTTAGTTTGAATGGCATCAACTTTTCTTCCAATATCAATTTTACCAATCTGTCCGCTGGCGACTATACCATCTACGGACAAGACGAATTTGGTTGTATCTCCGAAACCTTTGTCATTGTCGACACACCTGATCAACTAACGCTGGTCGTTTCTCCGGATACCAGTATTGTGTTAGGCTGTCCCGTAACTTTAGAAAGTTATACCAACGCAGCTGGACTAGTTATATATCAATGGGCATCACCTGAAATGATGGCATGTGATACCTGTTCGTCGAGTATAAGTATTCCCTATTTTACAACTGATTACGAACTAATTATCACCGACGAAAATGGTTGTACCGCTACCGATGCTACCACCGTGACAGTTAATAAACCTCGCCCGATTTATATTCCCAATGCCTTCAGTCCAAACGGAGACGGAGAAAACGATATTTTCATGATCTACAGCGACAAAGAAGTCGAAGAGATCATCAGCTTCCGTGTTTACAATCGCTGGGGAGCCCTTGTTTTTGCCGACGAATTTTTTGCCCCCAACGATCCCGCGCACGGCTGGAACGGATTTTTTAAAAATGAGAAAATGAATCCTGGGGTTTTTGTGTACGTGGCGGAAGTCTTGTTTTTGGATGGAGAGGTAGTGCAGTTTTCGGGAGATGTGATTTTGTTGTTGTGATAGATTTGTTTAAAGTGTCCTTTTTATCTTTTTAATGTTGAAATATTTGGATGTAAATATATTATTACCTATATTTATGTCAACGGATTTATATTTCGATCCTATTCAGTTTTAATTTTACACTGTAACATAGTATTTTTTACGCTTTTAAATCAGGCTGCTGATTTAAAGACTGTTATCTTTTTTAACCTTTTAAAAATTATTGTTATGGAAAATCTTTTCTTTCTTTCTTTCTTTCTTTCTTTCTTTCAAATTTAAATGGGCAGGATCAAAATTCTTGGTGTTTGAGCCCTGAATCAACATCGGGTACTGCCTTGAGCACATCTAGCGACTATTGTGATTTAAGTGGGTATATAGATAATGAATATGTAGAAGATCTTTCTATTGTCTGGGTTGATGTTGAGTTTCATTTTGCTGAAGATGATAACGGGACGAATAATGTATTCCACTGCGACGAAAATGGAGATCCAGATTATTATGCGCCTGATATAGTTCGATCTATTATCAACGAATCAAATAATAACTTTAGAGAACCTTGCTTAAATGCGCTTACCCAAAGTGATTTAGTTACAGATGCTCGTATCAGATTTCGAAAATTTGAAGATGATGGAAATCCTTGTACTGGGATTTATTTTTATAATACTACAAATATTAATCCTATTACTTTTCCTAATGGAAGTAGTGTTCTAAACGTTGAGTTTCGGGATAGATTTAACGATTGTGTACTTAGAGGAGTAGCGTCTTCGAGTAACACCAATATAGAATTGTATGATTTGCTAGAACAAACTAAATTAGGTTGTGTTCCAGGATTGTGGAATTATGCAAATCTCCTTAATCACGAATTTGGGCATACTTTGTCATTAGGACATGCATTCTTGTGTAACAACCCTTGTACAGGAATTGATATGGATGAGACTTTAGAATGTGGTAACCCTAATCTTCCATGTGGTAACCGTCTTACTTGTAACCAATGGGAATCAGGTAGCAATAATTTTATGGGATATAATGGTGAGAATTGTGCAATTACTCCTTGTCAGTGGGGTATTATGATGGAAGATCTTTTAAATGATCAGCAACAAAATTTTGCCAATTTTTGCGACGACGATTCACAAGGTCCTAGAGTTATTGCATCAGGAACTAATGAAATTTGGAATGACCATGTGTATCTTTTAAATCGTGATGTCATTGTGGAAACTGGATCCACCCTAACTATCAATTGCGAGGTTCGTATGGGTGAAGGCAAAAGAATCACTGTGCAAAGAGGAGCCAAGCTAGTGGTAGACGATGGAAAAATATCTAACCTTTGTGAGGATACTTTCTGGGAAGGGATCATTGTATATGGCAATGCTAACCAGCCACAGCCTAACGAAAATGATATTTTACAGCCTGATGACGCTGGAGTGGTACATGTTAAAAATCAGAGTCGGATCGAATACGCAGAACGAGCAATCCGTGCATCAGGTAGGGGAATTTATATTTATCAAGAACGAATACAACACTGGGGAGGAGTAATTATTGCCGAGGATAGTTACTTTACCAATAACAAGGTGGCAGCAGGATTTATGAAATACGAATTTCCAAATAAAAGTAAATTTATCAATTGTACCTTTGAGCAATTACCAGATCTAGATTACAACAATAGCTACGGCGTATCTATCTGGGCTTGTCATGATATCCTTTTTGAAGGAAATACTTTTAAAGGTTTGGGAAATGCAGGTATCGAAGGTTCAAGTTTTACCGCAAAAATACTGACGGGAAATAATTTCATCAATTTATTTCCGGCTATTTGGATTCGTGCCTCTTCTTCACAACCTGCAGTTAATCCAATCGAAATTGGAGGTGGTCAAACGGGTAATAACTTTGAAAATTGTCCTGTTGGAATTTATGTTACCTCTACCAATTTGTTGAACAACTTAATTGTTAAGAATAATAGTTTTATCGGGGGATACGTTGGTATGTACCTCGATGGGTCTATCAAATATCTAATAGATGGTAATTCTTTTGGCGGAGAAAGTATTGATGAAGGGATGGATCTGGGAATTGTAACGATCAATGCGGGTCGTCAGTTTAATTATGCGTCTTGTAATAGTTTTGAGAATGTCTGTGTTCCAATTGAAGCCAGAGGTGATAACGTTTACTTTAGCTTTCTAGGAAATGATTTTATTAACGCTAGTAGAGATATTAGAATTAGGGGTACTGGTACGAATCCCGGTACTGTTAGATTTGATCAAGGTAGCGTAGATGATACCCCAAACAATTGCTTTGGTAGCGGTATTAATATTGAGACGGTAGGGACAACGGAATTATTTCGGTATTTCATTCCTGAAGATCAAAATGCTCCTGCCTGTTTGTTTCCAACGGTTGGGGGGAATAATTACTACACAGAAGAAGGTTTTAGTGATTTTGACGTTTGTGGCGAAAGGGAATCAGTTATCACACCTCCCTATACTATAGAAAGTTTAGCGGCAGTAAGGAATGATATGTCTGGCGCAGAACAAGATATGTCTTCTCCCTCTCAGTACGAAGAAGCTAGAGCTAGATTAGACCGTTTCAGCGAAGCGGAAGAACATATAACCCGCGAGTTATTGAACCTTCGAATCAACCAGGGAGATTATTCCGGAGCCGAAGCTTTGTTTGATGGAACGGATCCAACGGAAGCAAAAAAAATGAAGTACGTCGTCCGAATGGCGGCAAAACAACATGAGAGCGCGAAGTCTATGTTGTTAACCATTCCACAGAATACGCAGGAGAATATAGATTTTGTAACAACCCGGATGATTCTGGTTTATAGTGAATTGAGTAATACAGCTTATGAGTTAAACGACTCGGAAATGATGGCGCTAACTGCCATAAAGAATGGATCAACTTCTTCGCGTGGAGCGGCGGATGCACTGCTATGGAGATTTGGTCGAGAAAAGTATGACGATAGCCTCTCCGAAGTTTGCGAGAGTTGTGGCTGTAAAGGAAAGGGAATAGCTGGGAAGAGAGAATTTAATGGGCAAGAGAGTAATAAACAGGACTACCATATATATCCCAATCCTGTAAATTCTTTGTTAACGGTAGAATATCCAGTAGAGACCGACTTAGAAGAATTAGTCTATTTACGATTATATTCTATTCATGGTCAGGAATTATTAAACCTTCAATTAACGGGCAATGGAAAGCAAGAAATAGATTTAACAGCTGTGTCCGAAGGAGTTTACTTCTTGACTATTCAGCAAGATGATAATTTATTATATCAGGATAAACTAATTGTTATTAAATAATCAATCTTTAAGAGGTAGTACACTACATATTTTAGTGTATTACCTCTTTCTAAATAAAATAATATGATTTTATTAAAATTCTATGTATTTATTGGGTTGGTTATTCTAAGCACTATAACTCATGGTCAAAATACATTCAGCAAGTCCTTCGATATTACTAACCATTCAGACAACGGAGCTAAGGTATTTAATGTAGATACTTTGCTGATTATTCATTCACTATCGTTCTGCCATTATCCGGCTCTCGACTTTTGTACTGGTATTATCTGTACTAATTTGGACGGAGACTTAAAATGGAAAATAAATACCGATTCATTAGGCACTTCCGGGAATGATGCGGTGCTTATAGATAACGACGTTATTTACATTGGTGTAAAAAACAAGCATATATCTTCTCAGCCGCTTAGTATGATGTCCTACGATCTAGAGGGTAATCATTTAGCTACGACTCCCATTACCGCAGATTTTAATTTTCCATCAATTCGTAGTATTCTAAAATCTGAAAATGGCTGGATTTTAAATATAACCGAGCATCTTACAAACATTCATCGTTTTACATCTTTAGTCTGGCTAGACGAAAATTTTAATTTTCTCGAAAAGAAAACATACAGCGACCTTACCTACCACTTTTGGGTACAGGAATTAATTGACTTGGGCGAAGATGGTTTTATAGCTGCGGGTACCTACCGTACCCCGGAGTGGTCACAAGAACACAGTATTATCAAAATGGATACGGCTGGTAACGTAGCGTCATCCTTTCGGCTTCCGCCACCCTATGCGAACGGCTTAACGAGTCTGGCCGTAGCGGACGATGGAAATTTGATTGTTAGTTATCCTTTGTATGACTTTACCATCTTCCCGGATTTTGACCGACCCTACACCATTCAGAAGGTAACCCCCGACGGAGAAGTATTATGGCGACATATTTTTTATAATTTGGGTCCACAAACCATTGCGGAATTTATCATTGCCGAGAACGGAGATATTGTGGGTGCTGGAACAGACTACGTTGACAACGGAGAAACTTTTGATATTCATGGACATTTATTTAGAATGACACAAGATGGAGAACTTCTCTGGCAAAAAGCAATCGCGGATTATCGCTATGCTCAATTGCCTATTAGTGATTTTAATAATTTAACTGAACTGGACAATGGGGATTTGGTGATGACTGGCTATATAGAAGATACAGTTGCAAATTTTAATCCTGTGCCTAGTAATGAAATGCTTAACACCTGGCTGGTGCGTACCGATGCCAATGGTTGTCTTTATGAAAGCTGCGAAGACATTACCCAAGTGGTTCCAAACCGCAACTTAGCGGAGGAGTTAAATCTATTTGAATTATGGCCGACGCTTACCACGAGTAGCGCAGAAATTGTTCCACGGGGAGAAGTTGACGGGACTAGTCGATGGACAATGAGCGTGGTCAATCTGGCGGGTCAGTTATTACAAAGTATGGAAGTACGGCGTTTTCCTTATACCCTTACCGTGACGGATTACCCACCGGGAATTTATTTTGTTCGTCTGAAAAATAGGACCGGAGCATTTCAAATGCTAAAACTGGTAAAGATGTAGAGACGCTGTAAATTTATTATTAACTCATTCCTAAGCTTGACTTTTAGCCTAAAATAATTTTTAGACAAGCTCTTAATAAAATCTACCCACCATGAAAAAAAATCTACTACTCTCGATTCTATTTTTAATAATAACCACCCACACTTCCGCCCAGCAATTGCTGGACGCTGGCAATAACTGGAATGTCTTAGAATATGTTTGGCTGACTGGTCGAACCAACCACTACAGTCTTGGAGCGGATACCATCGTTAATGATTTAATCTATAAAAAGGTGCTGAGAAATGGAGTACATGAAACATTCGGTGATTTTATGGCACCAACATTGATCCGGGAAACCAGTGACAGAAAAGTGTACGTAGATAACCATTTAAGTTTTGATACGGATGAAATACTCGTCTACGATTTTGGACTCAAAGTAATGGATACTTTTACGCTCGCATTAAATCTGCAAGAGGATGAGGAAATAAAGTTTATTGTAATGGCCATAGATACCGTTGTTTTATCAGGAGGAAATTCACATCGACAATTTACTCTAGAACAACTACATCCCGTATTTAGTGCTACCCTCTACTGGATAGAAGATCTTGGAGAACTGAAATACGGTCCCTTTTATTATCACATATTCTACGTCTTCGATATTGGAGCCGAGTTGCTTTGTGCTTACAAAGAAGAAACGGTAAAAGTATACCAAAACCCGCAATTTGATTCTTGCTTTGTTACCGTCACCTCCACTCAAGAACTCAACCCAGCCAGCCCCATAAAAATTTACCCCAATCCCGTCCAGGACCAGCTCACCCTGGAATTTTCAACCACCGATTATTCCTTTACCGAAATTCATATTTACAATACTCTCGGCGCCTCCGTCTATCACCAAACAGACACCTCCGACCTCAAAGAAATTGATACCAGCCAACTGACTCCAGGAATGTATTATATCGTCCTCAAAGAAAAATCAGGAACGAGTTTTTCTAAAAAAATAATAAAGCAATAAGAAGAGAAAGAAAAAAATCAAAGCCTGCCTTGTTGGCTGTAAGTCACAGGTCAACCTCAATGCCAACCTCAATTTTCTCGTCAACGCTAAAATACGTCAGAAGAAAGCCTTCACCGATTGAAGTATCTTACTATTTGAAGAGCGCCCATCGTCCGCCCACCGAAAGCCAAACACGTCAGAAGAGAAAAAAGCCCATCGTCCGCCCTCACCGATTAAAGAGTTCACCGAAAAAAGAGCCTACCGTATCAACTCAATCCACCCCTTCAATATATCCGGATTCTGCCGTACCCCGCTTACTCGACTCTCAAACACCCGACAAGAATAATAATACACCCCCTCGTTTAAATCCTTCCCGTTCAGATTCTTTCCATCCCAGTTTATATCCGGATCATTCGTTTCAAAAACCAGATTTCCCCATTTATTAAACACCTGAAAATTGACACTTTCTACAAAACGATAAGGATAAGGAATAAACCGCTCGTTCGCACCATCACCATTGGGTGTAAAAACATTCGGTAAATTATATTCCGGACAATTGTCCACACAAATAATTTCACTAAAAGCGCTTTCATTGTTGAATGTGTCTATCGCCGTGACACCGTAGCAGCCCGCAATCCCAAAATCTGGCTTATGCATAAAGGTCGTATCGGTTGAAAGTTCGGTAGAGTAGATCAATTCCAATGCCCCACCTTCCCGGTCAGAAAAATAAACCCGGTAACCGACCACATCATCTGTTTCAGGACAAATAAAGTTTGGATTCTGCCAAATCAATTCATTGATAAAATCTGACTCAGGGAAATTTTGATCTACCTCATCACATAAGTTTTCTACGACCAAAATGGGCGGGCAAGGCGGTATGGTATCCAGTGGAATTCCACAGTTTTCCTGTGATAAATTAAAGAGCGGAGATTTAATACCATCAATATTATAACTTCCTTCACTCTCGATTTGGTAACAATATTCTTCCCCATTTAATAAACCAGTATCGGAATAGTTTTGCTGGTCCGTACTATCAATTAAAGTGAAAGCACTATTTTCAAAACGAAAAATTCGGTACAGATAATTATTCCAGGGCGTCGCCTCGTTCCACGAAAGAATATTGGTATTGTCCGTTGATGCAACCTCAATGTACACCGAAGAAGCCGTCGGACTAAAATCAATTGGCTCGGGTTCATTATTAACATAAAAACCTATTCGATACGTATAAGCATTATCGGTGGTGTTCAAACCCGTATCTAAAAAACTGGTATCGACCGCCTGATAAAAATTTTGGGTGGTAAAAGTAGCACCGGGTACCAGTTCAAAACCCGTACTCGTATTGCCCGTTGCCCGCCAGAGTTCGTACACGTACGGACCGGGATTAATCAGGGTGTCCAGATCATCCGCATTGGGAGTAGACCAGATCACTTCGATAGTTCCATTGTTGGTATCGGTGGATTGTACGCTGACGTTGGTCAATAGCGGAATATCCCGATTCAGTTGGACACAAACTTCGTCGGAAGGTAAACTTTCGATACGATTAAACGCAAAACCACTCGGCGTCAGTCGCGAAAATTCGGCCAGAATTCGATAGCAATAAGTCAGTCCTCTTTCTACTTCAAAATCAATATACACGTAGCGATCCTCATCCGCATCCTGTACCGTTTGCGGAGTGATTTTGGTATATCCTTGTCCCGCCAGTCCCGTTTCGCAAGTATCAACGAGAAAGTTATTACTGTTAATTCTACGCCAAACGGAAAAGCCCCGAAAATACTCATTGGCCGCATCTTCGCAGATGTAGGGATTTTTCCAACTCACTTCTATTTGTCCGTTATCCGGAATGGCAGCTACTTCTTCCGGCGCAGGTCCGACTACTTTAATTCGCACAACTTTCAGCGTTGACAAAAAAGAAGTATCCCCACTGGTCTGATCGATGGTAACGGGAAAGTTGTCCGCTGATCGAAAGATGACGGTATAAAACTGATCTTCAATATGTTCACATTCCGTTTGCCAGCGGAAGGTGCGGGTAAGCGGTTGTCCTTGATAAAAACGCGCTTCGTCAAAGGTAGCTGGACTTATTTCCAATTCAAAAGGACCACCCGTAGCGGTTAGATTAACCAATTGCTCTGATTCCATCTCAGGCGCCGTAGCGGTTACCTCAAATTCAATCAGCTCCCCGGCGACCACGCAAATTTCTTCTTCGGTTTCGATGACCGGAGGAAGATTATCACAGGTTTCAATCAAAATCTGCAAATCACGAATTAGCGTATCTATTGGATTTCCATCCCGGTATTCAATGATGTATAAAGCGATGTTATATTCACATTCTTGTTGTGGACTAAACCAAAAAAAGTCACCCGTTTTTTCATTAAAAGTAATATTGTTATCCGGTCCTGGCCGAACCTCATCCGGAAATCTATAGAGTGGAACTGGAGAATTAGGTGCCTGTAAAGGAACAATCAATCGATAGGCGATACTGTCACCATCGATGTCATAAGCGTTGGGGTTGTGTTGAAAAGGTTGTCCGACACAACCAATATCAATCGGTGCCTGTAATAAGATGGGTGAGTTATTAGGTGCTTCAAAGGTTTGGTTAAATAGCGTAACGGTCGTTTGGAGATGAAAAGAAACGTTGTCCGGACTGGCTCCGTTGACATTACAAATCTGGCCATTTCGATTTTTATCATTCATACTAATCACAAAGTGACCGAGACTAGGATAAGTATGGGTTCCTTTGTAGATATTGATTTTGGTATCGTTGGCGAGTGGTTCACCATTGGGAATACCTCCTATCATTGGACCATTAACACGGACTAAAATGTCGGAGGTACCGTCTCCCCATAATACTTCGAGTTCATTTCGATCGGCATTGCTACTGCTGGTTTTAGTATACGTCGTAATGGTAATTTCAATACTTTGGGGACCAATCTGAATATAAGTTATTTCTCCGGCTCGATTGTGTGTTGCAAATAGTCCAAATTGAAGAATCGTCAATAAAAGAAAAATTATCGGTAGTTTTAATTTCATGTTTTGGTGGTTGAATAGACGAAGTACTGAATAATCAGACCGTTTTTGCTGGAAGTCACTGGAAAATAAGCCTGTCTTATGGCGTACGTAAAAATAACGAATTTGATCCAGTTTTAGTTTGTCACTAAATCTATAAAGAAGTGCTAAAGGTAAAATAGAAGACGCTTTGAAACGCTAAGGAATGGCGATTAAAAGATGAAGCATAGTGTCTTAATTTATTTTATCAACATTCCCAAATAACTTCTTTATAAAAATAGGCATTTATCTAAAAAAAGAAAAACTGGCAAAATCATTACATTACTTCGGCTTTTCTACCTATTTTTGACCATATTGTTAAACGTACGATAAGTTCAGTTCAGAGAAACAGACCATACCTTTACACAGAAAAAAATACCTATGTCGCAATTAACCCACACCCAGTCATTTTCCTTATTAACTGAATTGGATATCCACCTTTTTCGAGAAGGAAAACATTTTCGACTTTATGATAAGCTAGGAAGTCACGTGGTGGAGCATAATGGAGTGGCAGGAACTTATTTTGCGGTTTGGGCACCGAATGGACAAAATGTAAGCGTGATCGGTAATTTTAACGGATGGAATCGACAAGCTCATTCCTTAAATGGTCGTCCCGATGGATCAGGAATCTGGGAAGGTTTTATCCCTGGAATAGGTCACGGTGAAGTATATAAATATGCAATTACTGCTCCTAGCGGCCGTCAACTTGAGAAAGGAGATCCATTCGCTCGACGCTGGGAAAATCCTCCAAGAACAGCTTCCGTTGTCTGGACACTGGACTATAAATGGAAAGATAAAAAATGGATGGCGGCCCGTAAAAAGAAAGCGGGAAAACCACAGCCTTATTCCGTCTACGAAGTACATCCGGGATCCTGGAAAAAATATGCGATTGATCGCTCGCTCAGTTATCTGGAAATGGCCGATCAACTGGTCGCCTACGTCAAGGAAATGAATTATACGCACGTAGAATTTATGCCCGTCATGGAACATCCTTACGGTCCGTCCTGGGGGTATCAACTCACCGGATATTTTGCGCCGAGTGCCCGTTTTGGTACACCGGAAGAATATATGCAAATGGTCGATGCTTTTCACGAAGCGGGAATTGGGGTCATCCTCGATTGGGTACCTTCCCACTTTCCGGAAGATGCGCACGGTCTGGCCGATTTTGACGGAACCCATCTTTACGATCACGCCGATCCACAGAAGGGATTTCACCCGGACTGGAAGAGCTGCATCTTTAATTATGGTCGCCACGAGGTACGTAATTTTTTAATTTCAAATGCGCTTTTTTGGCTCGACGTTTACCATGCCGATGGACTACGAGTAGACGCGGTGGCCTCGATGCTATATCTTGATTATTCGCGCGAAGAAGGACAGTGGATTCCCAACGAATTTGGTGGAAATGAAAACCTCGAAGCGATTTCTTTTCTAAAAGATTTTAATACGGCCGTTTATCAGGAATTTCCCGATGCAGTGACGATCGCCGAGGAGTCCACTTCGTTTAGTGGTGTGTCCGCTCCGGTATACGCAGGAGGACTGGGTTTTGGACAAAAATGGATGATGGGCTGGATGCATGATTCCTTGAATTATTTTGCACGCAATCCCATTTATCGGTCTTTCCACCAAGATGATTTCACGTTTAGTAGTGTATATGCTTTTAGTGAAAATTTTATGTTGCCTCTCTCTCACGATGAGGTAGTACACGGAAAAGGTTCGCTCATTAGTCGGATGCCCGGTGACGAGTGGCAGCGTTTCGCCAATCTACGTACGCTATACGGGTACATGATGACACATCCAGGTACGAAACTAATGTTTATGGGAGGAGAGTTTGCGCAAGCTACCGAATGGAATTTTGAATTGGGACTACAATGGTGGCACTTGGATAATGAGTACCACAAGGGAATTAAAAGGCTTTCTGCGGACCTAAATAAACTTTATCGGGATACGCCCGCCCTCTATGAGCAGCAGTTTAGCCCCGAAGGATTTCAGTGGATCGACCACGGGGATCATAAAAATTGTGTAGTCGTTTATCTCCGTAAAGGACTGAAAAAAGCCAAAGATATTCTGGTAGTCTGTAATCTTGCGCCCGTCGTTCACGAGTCTTACAAAGTGGGGGTTCCAGGTGGGAAAAAATGGCAAGAGATTTTAAATACGGACGCTACACAATACGGCGGGAGTGGCAAGCTAAATGGAGGAGATTTGGTTCCGGTCGAAGAAGCATGGCACGGACAGAAACAGCACTTACTATTGAATTTGGCACCATTGGCAGTGATGATTTTGCAGATGGAGCGTTAAAAAATCGAGAATGTCTCGTAAAGATACGGTGTCAGCGCGGAAGCTTTTCTTCAGAAACACAAGGCGCGGGATGCCAATGATGCACTTGATTGTACAGTCTCAAGAAATCAGGAGAGGGAGTGTTGAATAATCTTTGTCATTCCTCGCACTCTGTGGACATCTTTACTCAACATTTTCAATATCATAAAATATATCTATAATTTCGACCCTGTTACTTGCCATTCTGTATCTCCACTGAGTCGCATCGCAAACTCCGAGGGTGAAGCAATCGTCTTGTGAACCGGACACTTTCCAGCTATTTCCAGCAATCTGGTTCGTTGTGCATCGTCCAGATTTCCTAATAATTCTATCTCTATCTCAAAGCGATCAATGCGACTACTGCCCTTTTCCGGATCAGCCTGATGGTCGTTGTATGCACTGGTTTTACAATAACTTAAATGTACTAAAACCTCTTGCAGATCCCATTTTTTTCGTCGAGCGTACATCTTCAAAGTCATGGCGGTACAGGCTCCGAGGCTGGCATTCAGCAACTCATAAGGGGAGGGACCGAAATCATTGCCACCAAAAGAAACCGGTTCGTCAGCGATAATCGCGTGATCGTCTGCTTGAATCTCCGTTGTAAAATCATCTCCTTCCAACCTTACTACGACTTCTTTTTCTGTCGTTAATTTTTCTGTTTTAGGAAACTCAATATATCGTTTTACCCAACTCGTAATTACACTGCCTGCGTAAAAAGCATCATTTTTGTTAGAAAGCATGTGATTGGCACCATCCAGTGTCACAAAGCTTTTGGGGTGTTGCGCCAGTTTGTAAATGTTGGCTGCATTTTCAATTCCAACAATCCGATCTTGTGGAGAGTGCATCACGAGCAACCCTTTATTTAGATTTCTAATAACAGTTTCGTGTTCCTGACCTTGAAGATCATCCAGAAACTGTTTTTTAATACAAAATTTTCTGCCCCCGATATTTACGTGCGCCATCCCGTTTTTCTCTATCTCTTCTGTTTTATCACTCAATAAATGGGTGACGTGCTCGGGATAAGAAGGAGCGGCTATCGATACGACTGCCTTTATACTCGGAATTTTACCTGCCGCAAAAATAGCCGCCGCGCCGCCGAGTGAATGTCCTACAATGACGGAAGGTGCTTCGTAGTGTTCTGCAAGATATGCAGCAGCGTCTTGTAAGTCTTCTACATTGGAAGAAAAGTTGGTATCGGAAAAATCACCCTCACTTTCTCCCAAACCCGTAAAGTCAAAACGCATCACCCCGAATCCATTCATGGTCAGTGCCCGGCTAATATGTTTGGAAGCAGTCAGATTTTTACTACCCGTAAATACATGTGCAAAAAGAACAAATGGAAAGGGTGCTTTTTTTAAGGGTAAATCAATTTTGGCTGATAACTGATGACCCATTTTATTCAGAAAGGTAACTTTATTGGAAGGCATAAGTGTTAGGTAAATAATGTGATAAATAAAAATGGAGACAGTCCCGAAAATATCCACTATCATTTAGGGCACGCATAGTGCTACGGTATAACTCCGGATTTTCAGCCTTGTACAGACTAAGGACAACAGCGCCCATATCTAACCGTTATAAAAAAGCCCTCTTTTGTAGAAAAAAAGGGCTTTGATTTTTTTATTTAAAAATATCACTTCGGAAATTCATAATACCAAATATCAGGATATCCTTCATAGACACCCTCCAGCATTATTTTGCCAGTAGACTCAGTTAGAATAGTCGCGACATCTTCAGCCGTACGAATGTTTTTCTGATTAATTCTGGTAATAACAAAGTCCGGATCCATATTGGTTTTTTCGATTTTACTACCGCGATAAATACTCACCACCTTAGCTCCTTTGGTACCCAACCGTTTAATTTCTTCATCGGTAAGGTCCCGAATTTCAAAACCGATTGCTTCTAGCAAAGCATTGTCGAGTGCGCTACTGACCAAGGCAGTCGTCCCGTTCATATTTTTAAGGGTAACTTGTGTTTGATATCTTTTTCCATTTCTGAAATAATCTACTTTGACAGTGTTGCCCGGACGAAAGCGCGCGATTTGTTCTTGCAATACGGGCATAGAGCTGGTTTTTGCACCATTGATTTTTACAATCACATCCCCTTTTCGAAGTCCCGCTTCCTGCGCACCACTATTCTCACTTACTTTAGAAATATAAATTCCTTCGACCGATTCGAGGTCTAGTTTTTTAGCTCGTTCGTCATTCACTTCGTCAATACTGATGCCAAGAATGGCTCTTTGTACGACCCCAAAGTCTTTCAGATCACGAATCACTTTTCGCGCCAGATTACTGGGAATAGCAAACGAATATCCTTCGTAGCGACCAGATCGGGTAATAATAGCCGTATTAATACCGACCAGTTCTCCATTGGTATTGACCAGTGCGCCGCCACTATTTCCAGGATTAACGGCTGCATCTGTTTGAATAAAAGATTCTACTTTATAAATGTCATCCAGAATATCAATGCTACGACCTTTGGCACTAACGATTCCGGCGGTCACGGTGGATTCCAGATTAAAAGGATTTCCTACAGCGAGCACCCATTCACCAATTCGAATTTTATCTGAGTTTCCAAAGATTAAATTGGAAAGACCTTTTGCTTCTATTTTTAATAAGGCCAAATCTGTAGATGGGTCGGCACCAACCAGTTTAGCAGGATATTTCCGATGATCATTCAAGGTGACCTCCAGTCGCTTGCCCTCTTCGATCACATGGTTGTTGGTCACAATATAACCGTCTTCGGAAATGATGACACCCGATCCGGAAGAACCACCATAAGTTCCACCCCAAAAATCAAAATCGTTGCTTTGACTGGCTTTGATATTTACCACCGCCGGGGTGACAGCTTCCGCCGCAGAAATAAAATCAGTTGGAGAAGAAGAGAGAAAAGTACGTTGCATTTTTCCGGACAACATTTCAGTAGCCGGGTCACTATAATTGGTGTACATTGCACTAGGAGCCTCGCGATAGATAATCGTTGGTTTTTCGAAGTAACGGTATAAGAAAACCGACAACGCAGAACTAAGGAGGGAAACCGAAAAGATCAGTGCAATGTTTTTCATATAATAATGTGTAGTATCAGTTTAGTAATGTAGAAAATGTCAGAGATGAACATTACAGTTAAATATACAAACTTCTGTAATAAGATTGGGCTAAAATCAGTATCTACCCAGTTTTTTTTTAAAAAATCGTTCTAACCCGTCTTAACGATCTGCCTCAATAGCTATATAACGCAATTTTCAGACCGTATAGTTTTCTTAGAGAAAAGATATCCTGGATTTTATTCTCGGAAATAACCATTTTATGGACGCAGAGTGGCGGAAAAAGAGGAAGTATAGAATCGTCATTTATTTTGTCAACATTCCTCAGGATACTTGTGTATTTTTACTTTCATTATTTTGCTATTAACCATTGGTTATCAGCTGTCGACTCTCTTCAAGACGATCCTAAGGAAGCCAATAGCGAAAAGCCAATAGCCAATAGCAAAAAGTTTTCTTAAACTTTTCACACATGGCAAAAATAAAAAATCGACACCAGCATTCACCTTTTGAAGGACGGAAAGGGGACGAGTATATTGGGAACGAATGGGGTTGGAAATTTACCTTCTGGGGTGCGTTGTTTATATTGGGAATGATTCTGTTTATGTGGTACCGTTTTCATAGTTTGGGAGTCAGTCCGCTGGATGAAAATGGACACGTAATTTACCAGGATTCACTGGGTTTGTAAAAAAAATAAAATGAAGGTATTCGGATGGATAATTCTGCTGTTTTTTTCTGGTGCTGCTGATAGGTTATTTGGACAGATGCCCGTAACATATTTTTTTGCAGATCAGGTAATTTGTGCAAATGATACGGTACGGTTGCCGTTACAGGTTCGTGATTTTATCAATGTTCGGAATTTTCAATCTTCTATTCGCTGGAATCCCAATGCGTTGTTTTTTCATGCTATAGAGGAAATTCACCCACAGTTAACGAGTAATTTTTTGATCAATACGGATAGTACCGAAAACGGTGGCCTTGGGTATTTTTGGTTAGATACTTCGTCGGGTGAACCATTGGTGCTGGCCGATAGTAGTGTACTGTTTATTTTAAAATTTACAATTGCAGATGGAGTAGAAAGCACCGAGGTCGGTTTTGGTGAAGTACCAACGCTGACCGAGACCGTAGTTGAAAATAATGGTGTCCCTATGCAAACTAGCTCTACGCAGTTACGCGGTCTGATTACAAAAAATGAAGTAACCGCTACGGCCGAAATTCAAGCCGCCACTACGCCGAATAATGGTGTAATAAATTTGACCCTTACCTCCGGACAGGCTCCTTTTTCATTCTCATGGAATACTGGCGCAACTACCAAAGATCTTGAAAATCTCACACCGGATAATTATCGGGTAACTATTACCGATGCACTGAATTGTATCGCCAGTTTTGAGTACGTCGTAGACCTGAATACGGTGATCAAAAATGAGTTGAAGGACCATCTGATTATAGGGCCAAACCCAACCCGCGATTATTTTAGTATCGTTTTTATTTCTACCAATTTGAATGCGTTTTACCAGTATAAAATCTACAACCTCCAGGGCCATATAGTTTCTCAAAAAAATAATATCAATTCTGATTTTTCCGAAAAAGTCAATTTGCAAAACCAACCATCCGGTCTCTATTTTTTAGAAATAAAAACAAAAAAAAACAAGCAGATATTTAGAATAATAAAAAAATAACTTTTCATCCTTTAGGAATGTTGATAAAAAAGATGAAGCTATAGTGTCTTAATTTATTTTATCAACATTCCTTTGTAATGGTCTCTACACAGGTTTTAATAAAAATGGGTAACTTTCCTCTTTCCAAAACCCAACCCAACGACTTAACAAGCGCAGCGTCTCAACACTAAAAAAATGACCATTCCATTCCAAAAATACCAGGGTACCGGCAACGACTTCGTACTCATTGACCAACGTACCGAACAATATTTTACCCGTAATGACACCGATCAAATTCAACGTATCTGCGACCGTAGATTTGGCGTAGGCGCGGATGGGTTGATCTTACTTCAAAACAAAGAAGGATATGATTTTGAGATGATATACTTCAATGCTGATGGTCGTGAAAGTTCGATGTGTGGCAATGGTGGAAGATGTATTGTAGCCTTTGCTAAATATCTGGGCATCATCGAAATGAATAAAGGTGGATTGCCATCCGCCTCTACTCATTTTCTGGCCATCGATGGACCGCACGAAGCCACTACAAAAGGAGCAGACTGGGTATCGTTAAAAATGACAGATGTACCAGAAGTAGAGCAGGGGCCAGACTATTTTGTGATGAATACGGGATCACCGCACTACGTAGTTTTTGTGGAAGACATCGACGATATTGATGTAGTAGAAAACGGAAAAGCTATCCGGTATTCCAAACGTTTTCGGGAAGAAGGGATCAACGTAAATTTTGTAGAAAAGAAAAAAGACGGGATCATTGTCGCTACTTACGAGCGAGGGGTAGAAGACGAAACCTTGTCTTGTGGTACCGGAGCAACTGCAGCTTCCATCGCTTATCAGATGTCCAAATCTGTTAACCAGGAAACCGTCACCTCCATCGAAGTGAAGGGGGGAGAACTGTCCGTAAAATTTACACCAGACGGAAAAGGTGGTGCAAAAAATATCTGGTTACAAGGCAAGGCAACGCGGGTTTTTGCGGGTAAATTGGAGCGGTAGAAACGGTAGTATTTAATAGACTTTATTCTAAAGTAATTTATATGCTCTGAAATTGAGTTATTCTACCAATTCATTTTCTACAACATATCCAACGCTCCTTGCAACTCTCCCGCCGCATGCTTATCTCCCGCCGCTTTAGCGATCGAAATTCCCGTCGTAAAAGTCGTCTCGGCGGCGTCAAATTTTTCCAGCTTTTCGTATAATTTACCCAGGTGATAATAAGTCCCAACGTAATCGGGTTGTGATTTTACGAGCGCCTCGTAAGCAGTCAGCGATTTATCCAGTTGACCCAATCCCTCGTATTCTTTGGCGATAGCAAAACTAATAAACGCATCTCCCGGACTGTTTTCTAAAAAGTCGAGTAGCTGTTGTAGACGGTTTGATTCCATTTTATTGACAATATTTTGACCGAAAAGCAGTCGTTTTATGATATAAGTTAATTTTATTAATACTTAAGATATTGATTTTCAGTTGGTTAATTTATTGGTGTGGATTTTAGCGAAATTTCGCTAAAATAGTGGTTTCGGTTCTGAAAACCCTTATATTTGTGGCAAATAAATTTCACTATTAACCTGTAAGAAACAAAAAAGGTTTTTACAGGTTAATTATAAAAGGTAAAACTATCCTGAAAATCTTCTTGCTCATAAAGAGCATTTAAACTCTAATACATTTCAAAAGTATGAAAATCTTAGTTTGTGTCAGTAAAACTCCGGAAACCACTGCTAAAATAAGTTTTAGCGGAACCGATTTCGATACGGCCGGTGTCAACTTTATTATGAATCCTTACGACGAATGGTACGCCCTGGTACGTGCCCTCGAACTCAAAGAGGCGCACGGTGGTTCGGTAACCATCATCAACGTAGGACCTGCAGCCAACGATCCGGTTATCCGTAAAGGATTGGCCATCGGTGCAGACGACGCGGTACGGATTAATGTTGATCCGCAAAGTGCCCTTACTGCGGCAAAACACATCGCCGAATATGCCAGGACGGGCGGATTTGATTTGATTCTTACCGGAAAAGAAACCATCGATTATAATGGTTCTGAAGTAGGTGGTATGTTAGCAGAATTGCTGGAGCTTCCTTTCGTTTCTTACGCGAATAGTCTGGACGTAGATGGTACGACCGCTACGGTCAGTCGCGATATTGAAGGCGGAACAGAAGTAGTCGAAGTAGCTACACCAGTCGTCGTCAGTGCTGCCAAAGGAATGGCGGAACAACGAATTCCGAATATGCGTGGCATTATGATGGCCAAACGTAAGCCACTCAACGTCATCGAACCGGGTGCTGCTGCTGACCACGCGAAAGTTGTCAGCTACGAAATGCCGGAAGGAAAGACGGCAGTCAAAATGATTGATCCGGAAAACATGGACGAGTTGGTTCGTTTGTTACACGAAGAGGCGAAAGTTATTTAAGAGGCTATTAGTAAGAGGCTATTAGCTTTTAGCCATTGGCTATTGGCTTTTCTATATCGCGGATTCACCGCATTTGAGAAAACTTATATAGCATATTTTCAAAAAGCTACTGGAATTAGCGATTAGTAGTTGGTTTAATTATGATTGTATTGCGATCGAAGAAGCCAATAGCTAATAGCCAACTGCCAATAGCAATTTTTTTCAAAAAAAAATTCAAACCATGATTTTAGTTCTTGCAGATAGTCCCAATGGACAACTTAAAAAAGGATCTTTCGAAGCCGTTACTTACGGAAAAAAAGTAGCGGACGCAATGGGTACACAGTGTGCAGCACTCGTGCTCGGTAGTGCTGACGATGCTGGCAAGCTCGGTCAGTACGGAGCAGCCAAAGTAATCCATATCAATAATGATCAATTAAACAATTTTGATAGCCAGGTATATACTTCGGTTATCGCGGATGTCGCCAAGGAGTTAGATGCCAAGGTGATCATCGTGTCGCACAGCAGTACTGGAAAATCGTTGATCGGTCGTTTGGCCGTTCGGCTTGATGCTGGTTCTGTAGCGGGTGTAAATCAGTTACCAACCGTTGATGGCGGATTTAAAGTAAAGAAAAATGTATTCTCTGGTAAAGCAATTGCAGAATATGAAATATCTTCTCCGGTAAAAGTTTTATCCCTGATGGGAAATTCTATTCCGGTCGAAGAGACGGGTAGTGCGGTAGCCGCAGAAAGTATGGAAGTAAATATTCCTGCCTCGAAAGTAACCGTAAAAGAGAGAAAGACCGTCGCTGGTATCGTTCCTTTACCAGAAGCTGAATTAGTGGTAAGTGCAGGTCGTGGCATGAAAGGTCCAGAAAACTGGGGCATCATCGAAGACCTGGCCGCAGAACTTGGAGCGACTACCGCGTGTAGTCGACCCGTTGCGGATACCGGCTGGCGTCCTCACCACGAGCACGTAGGACAAACGGGTGTTGCCATTCGTCCGAACTTGTATATTGCCGCAGGAATCTCCGGTGCGATTCAGCACTTGGCGGGTGTGAATAGCAGTAAGGTGATTGTGGTGATCAATAAGGATCCAGAAGCACCTTTTTTCAAAGCAGCAGACTATGGAATCGTGGGCGATTTATTTGAAGTAGTGCCGAGAATTACCGAGTCGTTGAAAAAGTATAAGGCGGCGAATTAAGATTTTGTTGAGGTGTTGAAATGTTTAATCGTTTAATCGTTGAGGTTTTAACATGTATGGATTCAACACTTTAACCATAAAATGCTCGTCTAAATTTAAATTTGGGCGGGCATTTTTATTTGGAAAAGACAGGTTGTTTTTGAAGAATTAAAGTAGATGACTTTTTTGGCATTTATCTTAATAATATTTATAATATATTTAAATTGTTAAACGTTTCGTGGGTGGGGCCGTAGAGACAAGGTATGCCTTGTCTCTACGGTCCCACCAATACCTGCCGTTTTCCTGAAACCTGCTGTTTCCGCAACTAAACATATTATCGCATCAACGTCACATTTCCACTCGCCGCCTCCCGCTTCCCATCCTGATCCACCACGATTGCCCGCCATACCAAAACCTGTGGATTCATCGGTTGACCCTTCAATAATCCATCCCAACCCAGCATCTCCTCATCAAACGAAAAATTCGTTTTCCGAAAAACTAGATTTCCCCAACGGTCGAAAATTTCCAATAACTCAATTTGTTCCATGCGACCATTTGCGTAAAAAGTAAACTGGTCGTTGCGGCCGTCGTTGTTGGGTGAGAAGGCGTTGGGCGCGTACCAGCGGGGTGCGCAGTCTTCGTCGCCCGTGAGTGCAGGTACGATGTACACGTACATGCTCGTACAACCGTGCGTATCCGTTAGCGTGAGCGTATAGGTGCCGGGCGCGAGATTTTGGCGGAGAGAATCAGCGTCATTGGTATCCGACCAGGTGTAGGAAAAAGGACCGTCGCCAGCGGTTATCTCTAGTACGATCGCTCCGTTGGTTTCGTCGGGACAGGAGGGTTGAATCTCCGTGTCGAGCGTGGCCGTTGCGTACAATTCCAGTTCCACAAAAGCAAAAGAATCACAACCGTTTTGGGCGGTATAGATCGCTTCGTAAAATCCGGCTTGCGTCTCGGACTGCCCGTGAATCAGCGCCGACTGTCCACTACAAATACTGATCAAATTCTCGGTCTGAAAAATCGGTAATTCGGTCAAGGTGATCTGCACCAGCGAATCACAACCATTTGTATTAGTAAAATTATTGGAATAAACACCAGCAGATTGTTGGAAATCATTAAAGATCAAGGTGGAATCTCCGGTACAAAATTCCAGAAAAAGTTCGGTCGTCGGACTCGGTTCTAAAACGGCGACGGAAACGAAGATGGTCGAGTCACAACCGTTGGTGTTAGTATTCACAAAGGTCTGGTTTTCTCCGGCGGCGATGGGGGTATTTTGGAATAAGACAGAGTCACCGGCGCAGGTGGCAAGGTTAATGGTTTGGTAGTTGGTGTCGAGGATGGTGACGGCGTAGCGGATGGTGGAGTCGCAGAATTGGGAGAGGGGGTATTGGAAGGTTAGTAAGGTATCGTTTTGTAGGGTGAAGGGTTGGTTTTGTATTAAGGTAGGTCCGGCGCAGAGAAGGGTGTCGATGGTGGTGAGGGG
>ENA-ORXR01000461-ORXR01000461.1-marine-metagenome-genome-assembly--contig:-NODE-461-length-55488-cov-125.677880_pt1 | contig 55488 bp, 39 predicted proteins | sample MGYA00237866_ERZ511479 | MGnify/ENA metagenome assembly ERZ511479 | reverse complement strand
CAAGAACGCCTCGCCAAACCGGTCGGCGTTTATTGTGGCTTCGATCCGACGGCGGATTCGCTGCACGTGGGTTCGCTGGTGCCGATCATGGGCTTGGCGCATCTGCAACGCGCCGGACACAAGCCGTACATCCTGGTGGGCGGCGCGACCGGACTTGTCGGTGATCCGTCAGGCAAAACTGAAGCGCGGCAAATGCTCACGCGCGAGATCATCGAAGCCAACGGCGTGGCGATCGCGAAACAAATCGGGCGACTGGTCCGGTTCGACGATAGCGACACGGGCGCGGTGCTGGTCAACAATATCGATTGGTTCGCCGACGCGTCGTGGATCGACATGCTGCGCGAAGTCGGCAGCCGTGTCTCGGTGAACCGGATGCTGTCGATGGAGTCGGTGAAAGGTCGGATGACCGGCGAGGGCGACGGGATTACCTACCTCGAGTTCAGCTACATGCTGATGCAGGCCTACGACTTTGCTTGGCTGTTCAAGCACCACAACTGCACCTTGCAGGTCGGCGGACAGGATCAGTGGGGCAACATCGTGATGGGCATCGATCTCGGACGCCGCTTGCACCAAGGCTCGCTCGCCGGGCTGACTTTTCCGCTGGTGACCAAGTCCGACGGCGGCAAGTTCGGAAAGTCGGAGAAGGGCAACATCTGGCTCGATCCGGCGCGAACGAGTCCGTACGATTTCTACCAGTTCTGGCGCAACACCGCAGACTCGGACGTGGGAAAATACCTCGGCTACTTCACCTTCATGGAACTCGACGAGATCAAGCGACTCGGGGCGATGGAAGGGGTAGCGGCGAACGAGGCGAAAGAAGTGCTGGCGTTCGAAGTGACCAAACTCGTGCACGGCGAGGCCGAAGCCGACGCCGCGCGCGACTCGGCGCGCAAGGCGTTCAGCGGCGCCGCCGACGTGACCGGCGACGCCATCCCAAACGGTCCTTTGCCCGAACTGCCGGCTGGCTTGCTTAGCTTGATGGTGTCCGCGAACTTGGCCAAGTCCAACGGCGAAGCGCGACGTTTAGTTCAGGGTGGTGGCGTTCGCATCCACGACGACAAAGTGGCTGATCCCAAGCGGGAAGTCACCGCAGATGATGTGAAGGATGGGTATCTATTGCTCCGCGCCGGGAAGAAAAAGATGTTCCGGTTCGATGCGTAACACCTTGTTTATACTGGTGATGCACAACCGCTTTGTTCCATCCGAACGACGGACGGACGAATCCAACGTTTGATTTTTCACAGTTCTGCGTGTCTTTATAGCCTTCGATGACGTTGCGCAGGGATATTCAATCTTGGGGAAGGCTTCCCGAAGCCGAACACTCGGTTTATGAAATTACGGACCGCTGTGCCCCGCTGCCGAACATCAACGGGGCGGGCTCCTGTCTACCCCACGGTCTCGGTCGTAGTTACGGGGACTCCTGCCTCAACGATCAGGGCGCGCTGCTACTGACCAGTCGGCTCGACCGCTTCATTCGCTTCAACGCGAACACCCGCGAACTCACCTGCGAAGCCGGCATCTCACTCGCCACCATCCTCGACCATATCGTGCCCCATGGATACTTCCTGCCGGTCTCGCCTGGGACCAAGTTCGTGACCCTTGGGGGCGCAATCGCGAACGACATCCACGGCAAGAACCACCATCGCGCTGGCACCTTTGGACGCCACGTCACCGAACTCGAACTGCTGCGTAGCGACGGCAGCCGCATGCGCTGTTCGCCAAAGGAAAACCCCGAGTGGTTCCGCGCCACCATCGGCGGACTCGGACTGACCGGGCTAATCACCCAGGCCACCATCGTGCTCAAGCCGATTCACAATCCACAGCTTGAGGTCGAACACATCAAGTTCGCTAATCTCGCCGAGTTCTTCGAACGCGCACGCGAGTCCGACGCGAGCCACGAACACACCGTCGCTTGGGTCGACTGCCTTGCCCGCGGCGACAAACTCGGACGCGGCATCTTCATGCGAGGCAACCACGCCCCGGCCGACCGCCCCGGCAAGCAACGTCCCAAATCCTCCGGGCCGAGTATCCCGATATCCGCCCCCCGGTTCCTGCTAAACCCGCTCACCATGAAGCTGTTCAACCTCGGCTTCTACCACAAGCAATGGCGCCGTCAGACCAATCATCTGATGCACTACGAACCGTTCTTCTACCCGCTCGACAGCGTCGGCAACTGGAACCGGCTGTACGGCAAGCAGGGCTTCTTCCAGTATCAATGTGTGGTTCCGTTCGAAGGGGACGACCGCGCCATCCGCGAGATTTTCGAAACCATCAGCGCCTCCCGCCAAGGCAGTTTTCTCGCCGTACTTAAAGTCTTCGGCGGCTTGCCGTCCCCCGGTCTGCTCAGTTTTCCAATGCCGGGCGTCACCCTCGCGCTCGATTTTCCCAACCGCGGCGAACGCAGTCTGGCCTTGTTCGAAAAGCTCGACGCCATCACCGCCCACGCCGGCGGCCGCGTCTATCCGGCCAAGGACGCCCGCATGAGCCCCGCTCGGTTCCGCCGCTACTTTCCCAATCACGCCGACCTCCTGCCTTTCGTCGATCCTGCCTTTTCCTCAAGCTTCTGGCGCCGCGTCCAATCCTCATGAAAAAAGTTCTCATTCTCGGTGCCACATCTGCCATGGCCGAACACGCCGCCCGTTACTGGGCCGGCGACCTCTGCAGCTTTTTTTTGGTCGGGCGCAACGCCGCGAAACTGAAGTCGATCGCCGCCGATCTGTTGGTGCGCGGGGCCGAGTCCGTCGACGTCCACATCGCAGATCTAGCGATCAACAGCAACCACGCCGAGGTGCTGGTCGCCGCCGCCGCCGCCTTCAAGAAAGTGCCGGACATCGCGCTGATCGCCCACGGCGTACTTGGCGATCAGGACGTCGAACAGAGCGATCCCGAACAAGCCGAGGTCAACCTGCGCGTCAATTTTCTGAGTCCGGCCCACTTGGCTGGACGTGTCGCCGAACAGATGGCCGCAGCGGGGCAGGGGACCGTCGCGGTCATCTCATCGGTCGCTGGCGACCGCGGACGCCAGAGCAATTACGTGTACGGTTCTGCCAAAGCCGGACTCAACGCCTACCTCTCTGGTCTGCGCAACCGGATGTTCAAACAGAACGTGCGCATCGTCACCATCAAGCCCGGTTTCGTCGACACGCCGATGACCGCGCACATCAAGAAAGGCCCGTTGTTCGCCAGCGCGCAAAAGGCGGGACGCCTTATCTACAAACACACCAACCGCGGCACCGCCGTCGCCTACGTTCCCTGGTTCTGGTGTTTCATCATGCTGATCATCCGTCATATTCCCGAGCCTGTGTTCAAGCGGCTGAGCTTGTAACCTTCATCCGTTTGGCCGGAAGAAAAATACGAAGCCATGATCGCGAAAAGTTGTGAATCGTTTGTATTCCTCTGCCCCCACCAATTCTTGCAACGTGGAAAGATCCACTGTGTTCGGGTTGATATGGTAGGTATTGGCATCATAGGCATCCGCCCCTAGTGCCACCGCCAGTACGCGACTTGCCGTTGAGCCGCAACAACCAAAGTCATTAAACAGAGAATCCACGACGGTGGCGTGGGAAGGATGCTCGGGGGGCAGGTAGTCACGGTACGACAGGACTCGCGCCACCTTGAGCGAGAACGGACCAATGACCAGAACTTCGGCAGACATTCCCATTCGCTCAATACCCAACTTCTGGTTTGAAATAACAAGAAAACCCCGCCTCGTTTAGCTGGCGGAAAGCTCGGACTTCGTCTGGTCCATAGAGTTCGGTCAAGTCGGAAAAATTGATCTGGTCTACATTCAAATGATAGCTTTCAACGCGCCAAACTTCGACGCCAAGACAGTGAACCAACCATGCGCGATCACTCACGCAATACGCCTCAAAGAGGCTGGTGGCAACGAGCCGGCTCGGATCCACCTTTGTGCATAGACTCGGAGGATTTTCGAGGCAATGGGCGATCGCTGGATTCCAAGGTCCGACAGCAATCACTTCTGCTCCGCAAAGAGGGTCCTCGGGAAAGCGACGCACGGTGGACTCGATCTTTTCGAGTTCTATGACGGCGTCTGGTAGCCCCAAATTTTTGACGCGGCGAAGAAGAAGTAGCGCTTGTATTCGACCCTCCGATTCCAGCACCTCAAGGATGTGGGATGTGAACGCAGCGTCGCTGCTTGCGTCGCTATTCTTTTCGTTCATCAGGTGCGCTGAACCATGCCGGAGAACAGCGAACCGACAATTGCGAACGCGCCCAGAATCGCCAGCCAGCCCCAGCTGCTCTTGAACATGATCGGCGAAATCGCATCAGCGAGACCGGTTTTGAACAGGAGCAATTCGAAGCCGATAAACAACAGAGTCGCTCCAACCAAATGATTGTAGACGCGGGAGATAAACGCACCGCGTTCAGTCGGTTCTGCTTGTGCGGCAGTCCTCGGACGGGCTGGGGCGGCATAGGGATTGAGTGGGTTCGCGGACGATCCAGACTGGTAATTTGTGTTCCTCACGTACCGCTCCGTCGCACAGACATGACCAAGTATTCAAGCTATTCCATTGGCATTCTGGTCGCCGTTTTTAAGAATGTTAGAGGTCGAGTTCACGCATGCGGCTGAAACGAAGGAATGGGGACACGATCCCCAAGCTAGACGAGTAGCCGCGTAGCGGTGACATTCGAATAGCCGTGGTTGTAGCCCAACGGGCAAGGCCACGGTTTTCAATAGCGTGAGTTGGGTAGCCGCGTAGCGGTGACACAAAGGCACCAGAAAAGCGTTTGGCTAATGAAACGTTTTCAGACTGAAAGATGGGAAAGACGAATGACGTTTCCATGCGCCGCCTCAAAAGCCCTTGGTGTCACCGCTACGCGGCTACTCCTCTTACTTCACGGCTCCCGTGGCCTTGCCCTGCGGGCTACAACCACGGCTATTCGGATGCCACCGCTAACGCGGCTGCCTTCCCGAGAAAAGTGCCCCCATGGACAAGGAAAGTCCGACAAGCTCCTAGTCGGCCGTCGGGCCTTTTCGACTTCCCCGACTACCAGCTACAAACTACCAGCTACCAACGGGCCAAGCCCGTCTTAGCGGCGCGACATTAGAATGCGCAGCACGTACCAGAACATCACGGCGATCGCGGCAAACAGGGCGAGGCTGGCGGCCACATGGCGGTCGGTCGGGTAGTTGTGGATGACTTTGGACGTCTCGTAAAGGATCAGGGCGCCGGCGAACACCACCATGGCGGCGGAAAACCAGATGCCGAGATTGAAGCCGAAGATCAGCGAGGCGACAATCGCGATCACGGCGACTACGCCGATCCACATTAGGGCGGTGCCCATGAACGAGAAATCTTTGCGGGTGAAAAAGGCGATGGCCGAGAGTCCGATGAACGCGGCGATGGTGATCGCACCCGCCGTCATGATCATGGTGCCGGACGGATCCATCTCGCTTGCCTTCCAGAGGAGCGGCATCAGGATTAAGGCTTCGGCGAACACGTAGCCGCCGAGCGCCATGTACTGTTTTTGCGGCGAGATGGCCTTGGCCGCCATGCCGGAAAACAAGGAACCGACAATCGCGAACGCGCCCAGAATCGCCAGCCAACCCCAGTTGCTGCTGAACATGATGGGCGAGACGGCGGCGGCAACGCCGGTTTTGAACAGCAGGAATTCGAAGCCGATGAACACCAGAATTGCCCCGACTAAATGGTTGTAGACGCGGGAGATGAACGCGCCGCGTTCGCTTGGTTCCGCCTGTGCGGCGGTCCGTGGATGGGCCGGTGCGGCGTAGGGATTGAGCGGATTTGCGGACGAGCCAGACTGGTAATTAGTATTCCTCATGGACCCCTATGTCGCATGAACCGCCACAAAAATTCAAGCGGATCCGTCCGAATTTTCTCCGTCTGGACGCCTTGGTTTTTCCATCATCGCGAACGCAGTACGGTGGTTTCGATCATTCTTTTTGCTCACTGGAATGCCTCAAGTGACAGCCGTTTTTAAGAATGTTGGAGGTCTGCCAGCGCCGTATAGGTGAAATCCCGTCTTGTTGGTCCAGTTGGTGTGCTCCGAGGAGGTGGCACGCCACATGCTTCTACTCAGACAACCAAACAGGATTTATATTATGTGGAGAACCATCGCCATCGCCGCCGTCATCATCGGCGGACTCATCTCAGCCCTTGTCGCCCACCGCATCGCCGGTGCCGAACGCGAAGCCGCACAGAACCAGTGGAGCGAACGCGCAGAAGGCGTGCTCACCCGCATCGAAGGGTCGATGCGGGCCCACGTTGATTGCCTCGGTGGTCTTGCCGACGCTTGGGGCAAGCGTACCATTCCCGTCCGTCCCGAATGGCAAGCCGATGTCGCTGCCCTGCGCAACGCCCATCCAGGTCTGGTCGGTTGTGAATTGCTCACCCCTGAAAAAACGGTGAAGTTTGCGTCGCCAGATACCATGTTCAGCTACGGTCCTGGACTCGCCGAAGAGAGCATGGTGCAGGCCCGCAACAGGGCGGATGACGGTGGCGAACCTGCCTCCGCAGCGGTTGCGATTCTCGACGCCCACGGGGACGCCTCCGCCGAAGGATTCCGCGTCTTTGTACCGATTGAGAATCCCACCTTTCACAGCACCATGGTGACCGGATTGATTTCACCGTCCGCCGCGATCAAAGGGCTTCTGAACGCCGAAGAGGCGCGCGACTTCAAGGTGGCGCTGAGTGCGAATGGCGCCGAAGTGCTGCCACGCAGCCAGCAGGCCGACCTGCCGACAGTCGGTGCGGGTTGGCAACATGCCGGTGTGGATTGGAAGCTGAATGTCGATGCCACCAGTTCACCCAAGGCGGCCCTGTCGCGTTTGCCAGGCACCGTGCTCGGCTTCGGACTGCTCACCAGTTTACTGCTCGGACTCGCGCTCTGGGCCATGGACTTGTTCCTCCGCCGCAAACGCGTCGCCGAGATCGCCAACTCGAAACTGAGAGTCGAAATGGAGCAGAAAGAACGCACCATGGAACAGCTGAAGCTGACCGAAGACGAACTGCACCGCGCCCAGCGCATGGAAGTACTCGGCAAACTCACGGGCGGCATCGCCCACGAGTTCAACAATCTGTTCACCGCCGTGCGTGGCTTCCTGTCGCTGGCCCAAGACGACCTGCCCGTCAACCACGCGATTCAGCAGGATCTCAAGCTCGCGTCCGAAGCGTCCGTGCAAGCATCCGACCTCGCAGGCTATCTGATGGAATACAGTCGCTCGTCTAGCGACGAGATCAAACCGGTCGCCCTCAATCCGGTGCTCGAACGCTTCGAACTGTTCCTCAAACGTGCGCTCGGCCAAGAGTTCACCGTGAACATGGAACTCGACGATGCCGCCCGCGACGGCTGTATCCTCACCTCGCTGTTCGACTTCCAGCAAACGCTCATGGATTTGGCCGCGCTCGCCAAAGATCGCATGCCCGCCGCCGGCGTTCTGGCGATCCGCACGCGTTCGGTCTCCGAGACTGCCGACAACAATGTGCCGATCGCTGACGACCGCCTTAAACTCTCGTTCTATCTGCCAATGCGCGACGGCGCCGACGGCATCGACGCCGAGATGAACGACTGTCTCAACGGCATCCGCGAGCGGATCGACCGCGTCGGCGGCGAGCTCGAACTGCAAACGGGCGCCGACGGTGTGTGTACCGTCAGCCTCACCTTTCCCAACGTCGCCCACCGCGTCACCATGCCCGGTATTCCGAAAGGCGAGGAACTGGTTCGCTCTGATGCCACGGTTCTGTTGGTCGAAGACGATACCCGAGTACTGGCGTTCGCCACTCGCATCCTTGAGTGCATGGGCTGCGATGTCGTTTCCGCCGAGACCCCGACCGACGCGCTGATCGCCGGACGCGAGATGGAAAGAATCGACTTGCTGGTGACGGACATCGCCTTGCCCGAAATCAGCGGCACCGAATTGTACGACCGGCTCCGCGCCAAAAATCCTGGGCTGAAGTGCCTGTTTGTCAGTGGCTACGAAGAGAACGAACTACGCCAAAGCTGGCTCCGCGACCGCACGGATCCGGTTCTAGCCAAGCCCTTTACTCTCCCGTCCCTCAGCCGCGCCGTGGCCGAACTGGTGGAAGGCGCAGCCTAACAAAAATCCGGCCTTTCACGCAGAGCTTCAGGCCCGTTAGGATCGTAGGGAGGTACGGTCCTGCGGTTCTGCGTGGGAGGCTAAGTGGTTCGAACAAACCATTGGAGGGCGAGCGGCCTCGCGAGCCGTTTCTCCGATCTGAATCGAAGAAACACCCGCGGATGCCGAGGCCGGCATCCCTCCAGTTACACCTTGCGGCAACCTAGAACAAACCCCTGAAGGGCGAGCGGCTTCGCGAGCCGATTCTCCGATCTGAATCGAAGAAACCCCCGCGGATGCCGAGGCCGGCATCCCTCCAGTTGAATTTACGGCAACCTGAAAAAAAAGTGGCCGAGATTTGAATGTGAGCTGCAAATTATTTGCATCTTTCGCGCGAAACCCTGTTGGTTCTGCCAATTTTAAACGTATTCTAAGCATATGAAGAAGTCTTGGCATGTTGAACGACGCACATTCCTCCGTGGACTCGGTACCGCCATGGCGCTGCCGGCCCTCGAGGCCATGCAACCCTCTGTTTCTGCCGCTGCTGCCGCCGCCAACAGCGGATTGCCCAAACGTCTCGCCTTCGTCTACATGCCGAACGGCGCGATCATGGACTCGTGGCATCCCGAAGGCCGCGGCGGCAACGACTACAACCTTTCCCCGACCCTAAAACCGCTCGAAAAAGTAAAAGACCAGTTGCAGATCATCACTGGACTCGCGCACGACAAGGCCGAGGCCAACGGCGACGGCGGCGGCGACCACGCACGCGCCAACGCCACCTTTCTGACCGGCTGCCAAGCGCGCAAAACCTCTGGCGCAAATATTCGCGTCGGGGTGTCGGTCGACCAAGTGGCAGCGCAACAAATCGGCAACGCCACCCGGCTGCCCTCGCTCGAACTCAGTTGCGACCAAGTTCGTAAAAGCGGTAGCTGCGATTCCGGTTATAGCTGCGCCTATCAATTCAATCTCGCCTGGCAAAATGAGAACACCCCAGTCGCTCCCGAGGTGGACCCCAAGCTGGTGTTTCAACGCCTGTTCTCCGACGGACTCGGCGACCCGGTTCTCAGCCGCCGCCAATCCAGCGTGCTCGACTTTGTCCTCGACGACGCCAAGCGCTTGCACCAACGGCTGGGCCGCGCCGACCAGCAGAAACTCGACGAGTACTTGCATAGCGTTCGCGATCTCGAACGGCGCATCGCCCGGTCCGGTGAGGCGGCCAACATCCTTCCTGGTGCTACCGCGCCCGAAGGCAAGCCGGACAACTACAAGGACTATCTGCGAATCATGTTCGATCTGAACCTCCTCGCGTTCAAGACCGACACCACCCGCATTTCCACCTTCCTGATGGCGCACGACGGCAGCAACCGTAGCTTCCGCGAAATCGGCGTTCCCGACGGCCACCACGGCCTGTCGCATCACCGTGAAGACAAACGGAAAATGGATAAGATCCGCAAGATCGACAAATTTTACGTCGAGCAATTCGCCTACTTCCTCGAACGCCTCAAGGCCACGCAAGAAGGCGAGGGCAGCCTGCTCGACAATTGCATGGTGGTCTATGGCAGCGGCCATAGCGATGCCAACCGCCACGACCACGACGACCTGCCGGTGATCCTCGCCGGCGGCGGCGGCGGATCGCTCACCCCCGGACGCCATGTCTGGATGCCGCGCCGCGACAAAACCCCGATGACCAATCTCTATCTTGCTTTGCTGGAACGGATGGGTGTTCGGGCAGAACGCCACGGCGACAGTACCGGCATTCTCAAAGACGTTTGAGCTGTTCGAAAGCCTGAAAAGCTTGGATAGCGCCGCGATCGGCAACGCCCATCGTTGATCTGCGAACGCAGGAAGTCTGAAGGATTTTGGCGGTCATTTTTCGACCGGCTAATGGCACGCGATTGGCTTTCTCCAAATGGTTTGGCCGATTTCCGCTTATGGCAAGACGCTGCCATAGTATGGCAAGACGCTGCCATAGTATGGCAGGCTGCTGCCACTCTATGGCAAACTCTTGCCATGTGCGCCTACGTGGATTTCCACGACTCTTTGGTCAAAACTGTAATGTTCACCACTTCAAAGTCCGTAAGCATTTGACGATTCACTACGACCGATGCACATTAGCGAAGATGAAACAGTGCGATGCAGACGGATGCGAAGACGAGGCCACGGTGCACCTCACCAAAGTGGTTGAGGATGGCATCAAGAAGATACATCTGTGCAAGGAATGCGCGGCCAAGCAGGGCGTTGACACCGACCAGCCCGCAGACATGTCCGAGTTCCTCTCCCAAGTCGGTTCCTCCTCTTCTAGCGGCAGCAACTCTATCACCTCGACCTGCCCCAACTGTGGCATGGATCGGCCCCGTTTGAAGAAGAGCATGCGCCTGGGCTGCAGCCAATGCTACAACGTGTTCAGTGAGGACCTTGAATCCGTAATCCAATCGATGCACCACAGCGAACAACACATCGGCAAAGTGCCGAGTTCGGAGGGCAAGCGGGCGCAATACACGCGTCAGCTCGCCATCCTTCAGGAGAAACTCGGCACCGCTGTTTTGCAGGAACAATTTGAAGAAGCTGCCACCTTGCGCGACAAAATCAAAACCTTGAACGCGAGTATGGAAGCGGCGGTGGACGCGTGAGCGAAATCCAAGACATTCTCACCCGGCCGAGCGCGTGGATCTCGCGCGGCGGCGACTCCAGCATTGTGATTTCCAGCCGGGTTCGCCTCGCACGAAACTTCGACGACCACAAATTTCCCGGATGGGCCAGCGAGGAGGAATCCGCCGCGCTATGGTCTGATGTCTCCTCGATTCTCGCCGAACTCACCTCGATCGGCGACTGCGTCAGCGTGCAGATGACCGATATCGAACCGGTCGATCGCCTCGTCCTCTCCGAACGCAATCTGATCTCGCGCGAACATACCGAACGCGGCGTCGGCGCCGGCATCGTCCTCGCGCTCGACGAACGCGTCGCCATCATGGTCAACGAGGAGGACCATCTTCGTCTGCAAGGCCTTCGTCCCGGACTCGGTTTGGTAGAAGCCTGGGAGCAGATCGACGCGATCGACTCGGAAATCGAAAAAGCCAAGAAGTACGCCTACGACTTGCGTCTCGGCTACCTCACTTCCTGTCCGTCTAATGTCGGCACCGGCATGCGCCCCAGCGTCATGCTACACCTGCCCGGTCTCGCCTTGCTCAACGAGATGAAACCGGTGGTCAACGCCCTCGGCAAACTCGGCTTGGCGGTGCGCGGACTCGGCGGTGAAGGGTCCGAGGCGATGGGTCACATGTATCAGGTCTCGCACCAGATCACCCTCGGTAACAGCGAGACCGACATGGTCAGCAAACTGGAGAAGATTGTCGCCAAAATTGTCGGCGACGAAGAGAACGCCCGCAAGCGGTTGATGCAGAAGAAGCCGGAGGTGGTTCACGACCACGTCGGACGCGCCCTCGGCATCCTCTCCAACGCCCATATTTTAGCATCAAAAGAAGCGCTCGATCATCTCTCCGGACTCCGATTAGGCGTGGACTTAGGGCTAATCCGTGATATACACAGTGAAACGATTGATGACTTGGTACTTAGGACACGTCCGGCCCATCTCCAAAAAGAGGCAGGCAGGCTATTGAAGACCCGCGAACGGGACATCGAGCGGGCGAAGCTAGTACGTCGTCTAATCGGTTCCCCCTCGGAAAATAATAGTCCGGATCAACGAATTTGAACCGTCTGTCATGCGACGAATATAGGAAATAAATGCAGAACTTCACGCCACGCGCCCAACAGGTCCTTCAACTTGCCCGCAAAGAGGCCGACCGATTTAATCACGGCTACGTCGGAACCGAGCACTTGCTGCTCGGCCTGATCGCCCTTGGCCAAGGTGTCGCGGTCAATGTCCTCCAACGGATGGGCGTTGATCTCGAGACGGTCCGCTTCGAAGTGGAGAAAGCGGTCGGCACCGGACCAGACGCCAAGACCGTCGGCAACCTCGTGTTCACCCCCCGGGTGAAAAAAGTGCTCGCGCTCGCCGGCACCGAAGCCCGCGCGCTCAACCACTCCTACGTCGGCACCGAACACATTCTGCTCGGCCTCCTCCGCGAAGGCGAAGGCGTCGCCGCCCGCGTCCTCAAAAATCTCGAAGTGGATCTCGATAAGACCCGCAACGAGATCATGAAGGAACTCGACCCCAATTACGAACCCGGCGAAAACGACGGCGAGTTGGGCGATGTCTCCGCCGCCGAAAGCAAAACCCCGGCGCTCAGCACCTTCGGACGCAATCTCACCGACATCGCCGAGAAGGGTGACCTCGACCCGGTCATCGGCCGTGAAGACGAGATCGAACGCGTGATCCAGATTCTCTGCCGCCGCACCAAAAACAACCCGGTGCTGCTCGGCGAAGCCGGCGTCGGCAAAACCGCCATCGCCGAAGGACTCGCCCAGTCGATCTCCAGTGGCGACGTGCCCGAACTCCTGCGCGACAAGAAAGTCATCACGCTCGACCTCGCCTTGATGGTCGCCGGCACCAAATACCGCGGCCAGTTCGAGGAACGCATCAAAGCGGTGATGGACGAGATCCGTCGCAACAAGCAAATCATTCTGTTCATCGACGAACTACACACCATCGTCGGCGCTGGTTCGGCCGAAGGCGCGATGGACGCGTCCAACATCATCAAGCCCGCGCTCTCGCGTGGCGAGATGCAATGCATCGGCGCGACCACGCTCAACGAGTACCGCCGCTTTATCGAGAAGGATGCCGCGCTCGAACGCCGCTTCCAGTCGGTCATGGTTCCCGAACCGAGCGTCGAGGAAAGCATTCTCATTCTCAAAGGCCTGCGTCCGAAATATGAGGCGCACCACAAAGCCAAGATTACCGACGAAGCCGTGGTGATGGCGGTCGAGTTGTCCTCCCGCTATCTCACCGAACGCTTTCTGCCGGACAAAGCCATCGACGTGATGGACGAGGCTGGCGCGCGTTCGCGTATCCTCAGCATGACCCGTCCGCCTGAAATCCGTGCCCGTGAGGCTGAGATCGAAGAGATCAAGATCAAGAAGGAAGAGGCGATTCGCGACCAGAAGTTCGAGGAGGCTGCCGCCTTTCGTGACGAGGAACGCGCCGCCCGTGAAAAGATGGATCTCGAAATGGCCGAGTGGCGTAAAACGCTCGACGAAACCACGGTGGAAATCACCGAGGACGACATCATGCACGTGGTCTCTAAGTGGACCGGTGTGCCTCTCCAAAAGATGAACAAAGCCGAAATGGCCCGTCTGCTGGATATGGAGTCCGAACTCGAAAAGACCGTGGTCGGCCAGAAAGAAGCCGTGCACGTGATATCCAAAGCACTGCGGCGTTCGCGCGCTCAGTTGAAGGACCCGCGTCGCCCGATCGGCTCGTTTGTGTTCCTCGGTGCGACCGGCGTGGGCAAAACCTTGCTCGCCAAGGCGCTCAGCGACTTTATGTTTGATGATCCCGAAGCGCTCATCCAGATCGACATGTCGGAGTACATGGAGAAATTCAGCTCCTCGCGTCTGGTCGGTTCGCCGCCCGGATATGTCGGTCACGAAGAAGGTGGCCAACTCACCGAACGCGTTCGTCGTCGTCCGTACTCGGTCGTCCTGTTCGACGAGATCGAAAAAGCGCACCCCGATGTCATGCACTTGCTCTTGCAGATTTTGGAAGAAGGCAAACTCACCGACAGCCTCGGTCGCAGTGTCGATTTCCGTAACACCATCGTCATCATGACCACCAACGTTGGCGCGCAGATGGCCAGCCAAGGCGGTGGTCTTGGTTTCTCCGGCACCTCCGAGTCCGGTGACTACGACAAGATGAAGGCCGGTGTGATGAAGGCCGCCAAGGACTACTTCAAACCAGAACTCGTCAACCGCATCGACGAACTCATCGTGTTCCGCCAACTCAATCGCGAAGACGTCATCGAGATTCTCGAAATCGAAATGAGAAAAGTTGGCAGCCGCCTCAAAGCACGCCACATCGAACTCAATCTTAGCCAAGAGGCTCGCGACCTGCTGGTCGCGAAAGGTTACGATCGCAAGTACGGGGCACGTCCTCTGCGCCGCGCCATCGAACGCTGGTTGGAAGACCCGCTCGCCGAGGAAATTCTCCGTGGCAATATCGCGGACGACGAAGTGGTCAACGTGACGGTGGAAGATGGCAAACTGGTGTTCGAACAGTACGCCGGTACTCCCTGATGGTTCTCGCCTGAGGTCGGCCTGCAAACTCCAGCCGAATCCGCTCCAACAACGTCTAGCGCGTCGGAATCTCCGGCGCGCTTTTCATTGCTTGTCGCCATCCTGCGCGGCCTGGTCTGGATTGTGTCCAAACTGCCGCGCGGCGGCCGCCGTGGCTTCGCGCGCGTTCTTGGCTTCGTCTATGCGAATGTCGTTCGGCAGCGGCGTGGCGATGCGCTCGCCCACTTGCGCCGTGCCTTTCCGGACCGTCCCGAGTCCGAACTGAAATCCATCCGGCGGCAGATGTATGACCACTTAGCGTACACCTTGATCGATTCACTGCACCTTGCGGCCGTTTGTCCTGAGGCCTTCCGTGACGAGTACGAATGGGTGAACCGCCATCATTTGGAAGAGGCGCTCGCACGTGGCAAGGGCGCCATTGCCGCCACCGGTCATCTCGGTAGTTGGGAAGTGCTCGGCACAGTCGGCCAACTCGAGGGCATGTCGATGTTCGTGGTGGTGAAAGACGTCAAACCGCTCTCGCTGAACCGCTACCTCAATCAAATCCGCAGCCGTTTCGGCACCGAGGTTCTACCGCGCAAGGACAGCTACCGCCGTTGCATCACCGCGATCAAACGGGAGAAAAAGGTGCTGGGTTTTCTGATCGATCAGAACACCGCCAAAGAACGCGGCATCTTTGTCGACTTCTTCGGCCAGCCCGCCTGCACCACACCGGGGGCCGCGTTCATTGCGGCGCAGTCCGGTTGTCCGATTGTCCCCGTCGCCGCCATCCGCCAGCCCTGTGGCCGACATCAGATCCACTGCCTCCCCGTGATCGAACCCCCGCCGGATCGCGAACCGGAAAGCATCCGCCGAGTGACTCAGGAAATGACCACCGCCTTCGAATCCATGGTGCGTCAATACCCCGAACAATGGACCTGGATCCACCGTAGGTGGCGAACCAAACCGCCGCCGCAGCAGCCTGCGGCTGGAAGTTCGAAGATGGAAGAGCGAATGTAGCGCCGCCTTCTAGGCGGTGTCGGTACGTCGGCTTCTAGCCGGCAGTCTCGCTATCTTCCATCTTCTATCTTCCACCTTCCTTCGAATATACCTAGGAACGCTCCAATGCCAGAACCCTCTACAACTGAGATCTCAACAAAGCGCCCCTGCGTGTTCTTCGACCGCGACGGAATTATCAACGAACCCGTAGCCTATTACATTCTCACGCCGGACGACTTCCACGTGTATCCGGCCTTCCTCGACGCGCTGCGCATCACCGCCGAACGCGGTTACGCTGCGGTGGTCATCACCAACCAAAAGTGCGTCGGACTAGGCCAGATCACCGAGTCCGGACTCGGTGAGATCCACGACAAACTCCGCGCCATCGTCGCCGAGGCCGGACTCGAGTTGCTCGACATCTATTTCTGCGGCGACACCGACCCGTCCTCGCCGCGCAAGAAACCCGCGCCTGGCATGTTGCTTGAAGCGGCCGAACAACACGGACTCGATCTGGCGCGTTCGTGGATGATCGGTGACTCACCCCGCGACGTGGAAGCCGGCCGCGCTGCCGGTTGTCAGACGCTGCTGGTAAACACCGAACTCAGCTCTCCCGCCGCCGATGTCCGACTCGACGCGGTCACCGAACTCCCCGACTTTCTCCGCCACAATCTGCAACCCAGCACGAACCAGAGCAAAACCTTCAAGCCCAAGGGTGTCATCTTCGATTGGGACGGTGTGGTCGTCGACTCCTCCGCCCAACACAAACTCGCTTGGGAAAAAATGGCCGCCGAACACGATCTGCCGCTGCCCGACAACCACTTCCAATTGAGTTTCGGCAAACGAAACGAGGAGATCATTCCCGGCATCCTGAACTGGGCCGAGTCCTCGGAAGAGGTCGCCCGACTCGCCTTCATCAAAGAAGAGACCTATCGCAGCCTGATCCGCGAGTCCGGCATCGATCCGCTTCCCGGCATCCCCGAACTGTTCGCCTGGTTGCAAGCCGAAGGCATTCCCTTCGCCGTGGGTTCGAGCACGCCGCGCGACAACCTCATTGCCGCCATCGAGTTGTTGAACCTGGCCAACGATTTCTTCGCCGCCATTTTCTCCGGCGACGATGTCGAACACGGCAAGCCCGACCCCGAAGTCTTTTTAAAAGCGGCGGCGGCGCTCGGCGTCGAACCCGCCGAGGCGCTCGTGTTCGAAGATTCCTTTTCTGGAATTCAAGCGGCGACCAACGGCGGCATCCCGGTGATCGCGGTGGCGACGACCAATCCCTTGGATGAACTTGGAGAGGCCGCCGCGGCCGTGTTTCGTCTTTCCGCCTTGGGTCTAGGGGAGGATGGTACACTCAAAGTCGGCGGTAGTGGTCTGTAATGAGTAGTACCGTCTTCCAGACGGTACCGTCCCGCCAGCCTTCTAGGCTGGCGAAAAACGACAGCCTAGAAGGCTGGCGTGACGGTACGGCCTAGAAGGCCGTACTACTCTTTGACGCGGCCAAGGATGGCCGTCCGTGGGCAGTTATTTCTCGGGTACTCGGTTCAGCGTGTAAAACAACCGCTTCTGACCCAACCCCGAACCGCTCTCACTCTTCACCTCCAAATCGAACTGGTAAACCTTTTGTTCGACGAGATTCGGTAGTTCGAGAACGACCGAACGCGGATTCTCCAAACGAAGCGACTTCACCGCAACTTCCTTGGTGTCAATTTTACCGCTGCCATATTTGTGACCGTAGCTGTAATGAAAATGGCGGATCTTGAACGCCGACATTAAGTTTTCGGTTGCAACCGGCTGGGTGAACGTGACCTTGAACCCGCTGTCCCCGGACAATTTCACGCGTTCAATCTCGAACGGCACCTCGCCCCCGAACGTGATCCGTTGCAGACCTTCGGAGGGCCGACCCCAACCGCGATAGGTTTGACCGGTGTATAATTGTTTGCCGTCCGGACTGTAGACCAGGCGGTTGTTGCCGCCACGTAATCCTTTCCCCTCCACGAACTTGATCACGGCCCCCTGATACTCGCCGGCGACCTTCTCCAACATGCAACGCAGGATTCGCGCGCCGGCGATGTCGCCGACAAAGAATTGCCCCTCGAACGGCCCGAACGCGCTGTTGCTCGTATCCCAAACCGGCTCGCCCGGAGAGTTGCAGATGTCGCCTTGTGGCAGAAGAATCGCGGCGCGCTTGCGCATCGCGTCGAGTTTGGGGATGCCGAAGTTGAGCGGATCACCTTTGGCGGGATAGAAGGCCTTGTCCCAAACGAGGCTGCTGGGATGGCCGCAGAAGTCGCCTTTTTCAACGTGATAGATCGGTGAAGTGCCGCGCCAATCGCCTTGGTTATCGGTGACAAACAAGTCGCCGGCGGGGTTCTTGCCGATCCCATTGTTGGCGCGGAAGCCGCTGGCGAAGGGTTCGACCGAGCCGTCGAGACCACAACGGAGCACCCAGCCTTTGAATTCGACGGCGGAGAAGTTGCGTCCGCGTCGGCCAATCTTGGAGTACTCGCCCCGAACCCGGTGAAAGGTCGGGCCGTTGTGCGAGGCGGTGCCGACGGCGATGAAGTAGCCGCCTTTGCCGTCGGCGATCGGACCGGCGTTGGTCTCGTGGTAGTTGCCGCTGATGCCCCAACCGTCGTTGAGATTCTCGAACGCGTCGGCTTGGCCATCGCCATCGGTGTCGCTGACTTTCATCAGGGATTGCATGGTCGGTACCAAGATCGAACGCGGTCCGAGAAAGTGGATGCCCATCGGGTTGTGCAGGCTCACGTTGGTGAAACTCTTCCACTCGAACGCGCCGCCGTCCGCCGCCGGCTTGGCGTAGATGATGCCGCTGCGTCGGGTGACCACGAACAGCTCGCCGTTCGGACTGAAACCAAGTCCGCCGATCTCGGGGGCGACGGTTGGCGGCAGTTTTATGTCATCAACCGTGTACTGCCCGAACAGCGGCGCGGCGGCGACGACGAAGAGCAGCAGCAGCAATAGAAGAGCGCAGGGCCGTCGTCGGTTCATTTGGTGGTCTCCTTCGTTGGCTGTTTTCTTGGCTGATTTTGCCAACGGGCAAAAGCGGTGAACGCGAAATGGCTATTGTCGTTCTGCTTGTTGAAGGTGTAATCGCCGGCCGGAAGTTCGGCTTCGTAGACATCGAAGGAGAAGTTGTAATTGGTGGTGACGGTCTCGCCGGTCTTACGCAACGCCCCCTTGGGTTTGAGGCCTGGCGGCTGGGCATGGCGGTTGTCGTTGAGCAAGACGACGCGTCCGGGCTTGGCCAGGGAGAAGGCGTAGCGCGCGCCGGCGGCTTTCTTGTCGTTGTTGAAGGTCTGTACGATGTCGGCACCGCGCAGGCGTTCGGGCACGTCGGCGTACTGATATTCGCGGTCGCCATACACCAGCCCACCCTGTTTGAGCCCGCCCTTGACCAAAGCTGGTTTGTCCGCGCCGCCGCCGATCCGGGTGACCAATTTCAGAACGCCATCCGTACTTTCGACCAAGACTGGTTTGGGTGGCGGAGGTGGTGGCGGGGGTGGCGGGGGCGGAGGTGGTTCGGGAATGTTCCACGTGAGAGCGAGCAAGGCGCTGTCGTCCACCGGAACTGTCAGGGTGGTTCCATCCCAGCTGCCGGCGGAGCTGGTGAGCAGCGCCTTCTCCTCGTTGGTAAAAATAAACGTGGCCGTCTTCTGGCTCGGGCTGGTGAGTTCGAAACTCTGCAGCATGGCGCCACCGGCTGGTTCGATCCGTTCTTCGATCTCGAACCCGGCTCGGGTGTAACGGAACACCGGCACGCCGTTGTCCAAACGGAAGCCGTGGAAGGTTACCTTTTCGGTCGCGAGCGGCCCCGCCGTGCTGGTTTGCAGTACGACCCGCCCGGTAATCTTCGGCACATAGCGGAAGCCTTTTCGTCCGCCGCCGCTGCCCGCGCCCCAGTAGGGGGTCATGTCGAGGAAGCCGCCGACCCAAGCGTAGAGCAGTTTGCACTCCACCGAGTCCCAGCAATAGGAGAGCGCCTCGCCATGGCTCACCCCGAACGCAGCGGGCAATCCGTGGATCGGGTTCACGGTACCGTTCACGTCCTTGCCGGCGTTGGGCGAGTACTTGGACGCGGCGTGGCCTTGCTGATGAAATTGGAACACCGCGTCCGCCAAGCCGGGGTCTGGCATGAACGTGCGGATCACGAAGGGACGAGTCAAACTGCCTTCGGGTTTGGGTTGAACCGTGGAAAGCGCCAAGCTGTCGGTCGCCGATGCACCGAGTTTCATGTTTGTGATCACTGGCACGACCTCGCCTTTCTCGGGATCGACCACGGTCAAGGTGCCGCGCATGAGGAACCAGTGGCCCGGATAGCAGCAGAGGTAAGGGTAAGCGCCGGGTGTCTTCGGACTGCGAAAGGTGATCGTCTTTTGGCTGCCGCCAACGACCAGTGGGGTGTGGGCGAGCACATCCTTGCTATCCGGCACCCAGCCGCGTTCGGCCGCGCTGGCCGGATTCATTTTCCCAGCCGCAGCGACGACCGCGTCAATACGTCCAGCATCGCACAGCACGAAGTTGTGCGGCATGATGCCGTTGTTGAGAAAGGTGAGCGAGATCTCGCGGTCGGCTGGAACCTTAAGTTCGTCGAACTCGAATTTCAGCTGGCTCGGCTGCACCCCGAGCGACACTGTGTGTGGCGTGGTGATTGTAAATTGAGCCGAGGCGGTTCCCGATGCCCAAACGGCTCCGATCAACACCAAGCAAGCAAACCATTTCATGGTCCTAGCGAATCAAAATTCCGCGCCGGTCGCCAATCGATTTTGCCGATTTCAGGACGTTAAATAAATAGAACCCAGGATGACATGTCGATCCGGTGGTGTGTTTTCAGCGGGCGAACGCAACGAAGGTCTTTGGTGTGTGACTAACCGGGTGACCTGCCAACTGGCGTTCCATCGTCATACGTACCTGCGAGGCGTCGGCGCCTGGTGCCAGTTTCCAATCGTAGCCAACTTCTCCGTCGGCTTTCACGTAGCAACGAAGGCTGATGCCTTTGTACAATCTCGGGTACCACACTTCGTTGACGCCAAGCACTTGGCGGACCTCCGGTTGGTTGCCGAGGCGGCCGTGGTTAAAATGAAAGCGAAAGCCATCGCCGTTGTTCATCGCCAAATCGATACCCTGCGCGTGAAAGGTCACGGCGGCTGTGGGCGTGAGGGTCTCGATTGAAGCACCGTTCTTTTTTATCTCCATCGATGCTGCCGGAACGGGGACAGGTTCTTGGGAAAACCCGATGGCGGCGATAGACAAACAGAGGATCACAAGGAGACGTTTCATGGCAGGGGAACTTTCGGTTAGGTGCTATCCCTCTTTCAAAGCAAGAATCTTGCCATGTGTCAGAACTGTGGTGTTCTGAACATTATGCGTTCCTGATCGAGACCATCTTTACCAATCACACGTATTTAAGTCTCAATCTTGAAAGTCCTTTTGCAAATTCGCGCGAAATCCTGTTTTCGGGCGCGCTGTATGGGTCTTCGCAAGGCCAGCTGCTTGCCGACGCTTTGTTGGTGATCTTGCCCGCTCCCTGGCGTGTCACAGCGCTGCCACAAATGACGGAAGTAAGCTGTGTGCAGTATTCTGAACAGCCTTCTGCTGCTCGGCGTGGCCACCACTCTGTTTGCGGCAGAGCCATATCCCGACTTCGCCGCTGAGGTTCGCCCTCTGCTCGAAAAGCATTGCATGGCCTGCCACGCCTCGGCGCACCGGTTAGTGCGTTCGCGGATAGTACCGGCGTGATGGATCAGGTGTAGTGGGCCGCCTCACTCGGATATCTTTGTAGACACCGTTCACCCATGCTTCCTCGACGGTGCCGATCATACCTCCGTAGATCGCGCGATGAACGCGATTGTAGTCGCCCCACACCCGCTGGCTGCCGCCGGAGAACACGCGTCCGTAGCGGCGCGCGGTGTCGAGCATCACTTGGCCTTCGCGACTGGTCAGCGTCTCGGGTTTTTCGCAGTAGACATCTTTGCCGTTCATCATGGCGTCGATCGACATGATCGCGTGCCAGTGGTCAGGGGTGCCGATCAGAACCGCGTCGATGTCCTCGCGCACGATGAGTTCTTTATAGTCGGTGACCATCAAGCAGTCGCTGTTGTTATATTTTTTGTCGACGGCGGCTTTCGCTTGAGCGGCGTGTTTATCGACCACATCGCAGACCGCGACGGCTTGGATTTCGGAAAAATTGAGGAAGCCGCCGAGGTCGCCGCGTCCGCGTCCGCCCATGCCGATGCCGGCGAGCGCGATACGGTCGTTGGTGCCAAAGGCGCGCGAAGGGACGAAGGCGGGGAGGGCGAGCATGGACGCGGCGGCGGCGGTGGATGCGAGAAATGACCGGTGTGTTGGGTCCATGGGAGTCTCCAGTTGCAGTTGCCTCAAGTAAGTTGCCGTTGGTCGATTTTCCGTTGTGCGACCGCCTCTTTTCCGGCGAGTTCGTCCGACTTTCTGCTTGGACATACTGGAAATCCGGCGATAAGGGCGCACTTCAAACACGATAAGACAATGAGCGAATCAACCGAACCCGCAATCAACATGGAAAAACTCGTCGCCCTCTGCAAGCGACGCGGCTTTATCAACCAGGCCTCCGAAATCTACGGCGGCATTAAGGGCTTCTGGGATTACGGTCCGCTCGGCACCGAACTGAAAAACAACATTCGCGACCTGTGGTGGCAGCACATGGTACACGCGCCGCCGATCGGCCCGGACGGCAATCCGGTGCACATCGTCGGACTCGATTCGTCGATCATCCAGCACCCGACCACTTGGGAATCCAGCGGCCACCTCGGTGGCTTCTCCGATCCGATGGTCGATTGCCGCGAGAGCAAAAAGCGCTACCGCGCCGACCACGTGATGGTGTTCGTGCCGAAAGCCGACGCCGAACACGACCGCATGTACGCGTTCATGGAAGGCGACCCCGCGCCGGCACACAAGAAGATGAAGAAGTCCAAGGTGAACCCCGAGGACTACGAGACGATTTGTTACACCGAGATCGCGGAGAGCGATTACCCGCGCGTGCTCGGACCGGACGCGAAAGAGGACGGCACCTTGACCGCCCCGCGCGAATTCAACCTGATGTTCAAGACCTTCGTCGGCGCGGCCAGTGGCGAGGACAACGTCGCTTACCTGCGTCCGGAAACGGCGCAGGGCATCTTTCTCAACTACCGTTTTGTGGTCGACACGATGCGCGTGAAGATGCCGTTCGGCGTGGCGCAGATCGGTAAATCGTTCCGCAACGAAGTCACGCCGCGGAACTATATTTTCCGTTCGCGCGAGTTCGAACAAATGGAAATGGAATGGTTCTGCCCGCCCGACCAAGCCAAGCAATGGCTGGAGTTCTGGAAGGAGCAACGCATGGCTTGGTGGCGTTCGCTCGGCATCACCTCCGACCGCCTGATCTTCCGCGATCACGACGCCGACGAACTGGCACACTATTCTAAAGACGGCTACGGCACGGTCGACATCGAATACAAATACCCCTTCACCGCGCCCGGCTACGGCGAACTCGAGGGCATCGCCCACCGCGGCGATTTCGACCTCAACGCCCACCAAGAGGCGTCGCGGACCAAGATGCTGTACATCGACCCGGTCACCAACGAACGTTACATCCCGCACGTGATCGAACCCGCGTCCGGTCTCACCCGCGGCGTACTCGTCGTTTTGTGCGAAGCTTTCTGCGAGGAATGGATTCCCAAAGGCGGCGGCGACATCTTGCCAGTTCAAGCGGACGATCCGGACAAGAAGGAAGGTTACGAGAAGCGCTCCGTGCTGAAGTTCGACCCGAAGATTGCGCCGATCAAAGTGGCGGTTTTTCCGCTGCAGAAGAATGACGAGAAACTCATGGGCTGCGCCCGCGATGTGTTCATCAATCTACGCACCAAATTCCATACCATGTGGGACGCGGCCGGCAACATCGGCAAGCGCTACCGTCGCCAAGACGAAATCGGTACACCGTTCTGCGTCACCGTCGATTTCGATTCGTTGGAAGACGGCTGCGTGACCTTGCGTGATCGCGATACGATGGTTCAGGAGCGGGTGAAGATCGACGAACTCGAGTCGATCTTGGCGGCGCGTTTGGTGTAGGCAGTTCGACCTGTAGGTAACTCTGCCTTCCAAGGCGGAGTCCGGACCGCTGGCTTCTCAGCCGGCAGTGTCTGTAGGGCAATCGGCTCGGGAGGCCCCTCGCCCTCCAGAAATGTTGAAATTTGAAGTTCGAGATTTGAAGCGCAGCGGTCCGGGGGAAGTCACAGCGAGAAAGAACAGGGAGTCCAAGGAGTCTCGGAGGGACGGTCACAACAAACATCTGTCCTCCTTTGAATGGCGTTCCCTGCCGCGTCCGGCCAAAGAATCAAATAAAGGCAGCAGGATGCCCTCCGAGCCATGAGGTCGTTCCGACCGGACATGAAGCGAAGAGTTCGTGCAGAGGGGCAGGCCGGTCGGTTCAAAAGTTCTCAGTTACCCCGGTTCCGCTCGTACCTCGCCCCACCCCGGGGCTACTTTCTTGCCACCACTCCGTGGTTCGTCATAGAGGGTGCGGTGTTCGCTCGTTGCGCCTTCGATGGCCTGAGTAATTTCAAAAATGGTTGCTTAGACGTTACGGTGCCGGAAAGAACGCGGTGACTTCATCCACGATCGAACCCAGCCAAGCGCTAATGTCGTCGCGCGCGTCGGCGTTGAGTTCACGCACCCAGTCGAGATAGGGGACACTTGGGCTTAGCGCTGGAGCGGGCAGTCCGCCGAAGTCGGAGGCACCGAGGAAGGATTCGATTTGCGGCCAGACTTCAAGCCAGTCGTCGTGTTCGTCGAGCACCGCCGCCGAACCGCCGTTGGCGGCAAGATGGTCACGTGAGGCCGTGAGTTTGGCTTCCATGCGGCCGAGCCATTTTATGCGTTCGGCGAGGACCAGATCGATCACGCGCAGCGCGCCGGTTTGCAGTTCGGGGGTGAGGACTTGCGAGCGGACCACATCGTACCAAGAGCGTAGGGCACGCAGGTTGCCGACGTACACCAAGTTGGCGTGCATGCGTCGACGGACGTCGCGGTAGTGGGTCGGCAGATAGGGTTTTTCGCGGGCTTTAGGAGCGGCGGGGACCACCAAGCAGCCAGGGTCGAGTATGTCGCGACGCAGCACACTGCCGGCGGCCAGTACGGTGCCGTAGGCCACGCGAATCGGACCGACCGCGCCGCCTTGCCCGCCGAGGAACACCGGCGGTTGGTCGAGCCGAACCCCGAACGGCACATCGCCGAACAACGACGGTGTCGCCTTATCGGCGTGCGGGGTGAAATTGAAATGCACGAAGGACGAACCCACTTCGCTATGGTCTTTCGGTCCGGTGCCGCCGGCCATCAGGCAGTCGCAAAAATTGATCAGGCTGCCGCAGGTGACGAAGGGCAGCAGAATGGTTTGTTTCAGTCCGACCGTGTGCGCCACGCTGGCGCCTTCCTCAAGCAGGCAGCCGGGTCGGATGTGTGCGCCCGAGGCCACGTTCGCGCCGTCGAGAAACACCGAACCCTCGGCGAAGCCGCCGGTAAATTTGACGCCGCTTCCAAGTTGGCAGTTGATCAGCGTGGCCGGTGCTTCGCGGCCGATTTCGCAGCCCGGACCGATGACCGAGTCCGCGCCGAGGACGCGGGAGCCGGGGTGGATGACCGCGTCCGGAGCGATGGTGCCTTCGTGCGGAAATGAGTGTGAGTACGATGACATCAGAACCAGCCTTGCAGCAGCTCTTTGCGTTTGGCCAGGCGCCAGAACACCACCAGGAACGCGGTCAGGGGGATGGCGAGAATCATGCCAATGATGCCGTCGAAGGCGGTGCCCCAGAAGAAGATAGCGACGATGATGGCCATCGGGTGGAGCCCCGTTCGGTCGCCCATGATGCGCGGCGTGAGCAGGTAGCCTTCGATCGATTGCACCACCATGAACACGAGCAGCACCAGCAGCACCAGCATCAGGCCGCCTTCCATGCCGTGCCAGTTTTCACCTTGGAAGAACGCGGTCGGCAGCGCCACGGCGAGTCCGACCATGCTGCCGAGGTAGGGGATGACGTTCAGCAGGCCGAGGGCAAAGCCGATGACAAAACCGAAGCGGAGTCCGATCAGTTGGAAGCCAACCCCGAACAGGGTCGCCTGGATCAGCGCGATGACTAATTGGCCGCGGAAAAAGCTGACGATGATCTCCACGAACTGGTCGATCAGGTAGATGATGTCCTCGCGGGTTTCGTGTTTGAGAAAGGAAAACCACTCGTGTCGTTCGGAGCGGTTGATTGGCCGCATCATTAAAAAGAAACCGAGATAGACCGGCAGCACGAACCAGCCGAGCAGGCCGGCTGCGCGGGTAAATGCGCCGCTGCCGACGCGTAGCACCTTGCGGAAGAAATCGCCGGTCACACCCATGATCTCCTCGGCGCGCTCCTTGGCCAAGGCCTCGGCTCGGCTGGACAGGTTGTGCTTCTCCCAAAATGCTTTGAGGTCGTCGTTGTTCTCGATCACGGCGGACACGTTGGCCTGCGCCCGCTGCATGATGCCGGGAAAATCGGTGACCAGTTCAGTGGTCTGTTTGAACAGAAACGAACCGAAGAAAAATAACAGGATCGCGAGCGGGATGATAAAGGTGAAATAGACGATGCCGACCGCGATCGCCGGGGTGATTTTGTCCGATTGCCGGTGTAGCCACTCGAAGTAGGGCTTGATCATCATCGACAGGATGAAGGCGGTGACCAGCGGCAGAAACACGCTGGAGAACCGACCGACAAAACCGATGACACCGCCGCCGAGCTTGATGCAGATCCAACCGAGCGCGACCGCGGCGAGCAGGGTGAGCGCGGCCGCGATGGTGCGTCGCTGGCGCGCGCTCAGGTCGAATAGCGAGATCAGCACGCGACGGTGTTCGACGGATGGTTCGGGGGTGGCCCCCATCGCTTCGCGGACTTCGTCTGGCGGTTCGGAGGACTCGCTCAAGCTGTCTCTCCACGAGCGATCTGTTTTACGCTTCTCTGCATGTCTGTTCATATGAATCGTCTTAGGTTGTTCAACCTTCTTTCTAATCGTGACCAGTGCGGATGATGGAGTTTTTACATTCTGCTATTTGACAATGCGGTGGCTTCGCACAATTTCGGAGGTTTAGGAAAATGACCAACTGCCTGCCTCACTGTATCCCTGTCCTGCTCCTTTTAACCGGCGTGTCATTTTGCCAGATTGACATAAATGGTAACCTGCTGAGCGATCTTTGGGAGGAGCGCTTCCAGCCGATTGCCAGCCCGCTGGGGATGGACCATGACGCCGACGGACTGAGCACTGCGGAAGAAGCCGTGACCGGCACCGACCCGAACTCGGCCGCGTCCAATTTTGATTTGGAGCGCGAGGATCAATCGGTGGGCCAAACCACGCAATACCGCGTGGGCTGGGACTCGGTTGCTGGTAAAGCCTATCACGTTCACATTTCCGAACCGGACGCGGTGAACGGTTTTCAACAAACCGTGGGACCGATTCTCGGCAGCGGCGGCCCGATGCACTTCTTGCTCACGCCGGACTCCTGCGTCGTTGGTGGCGTCCACGCGGAAATTTGGACCAACCTTCCTCCAGACGTGTCCACGCCTGCCGATCTCCGAACCACCCTTGAGCCGCCCCATGTGGTCGTCGGCTTAGACCAACTCTCGCTGGACAATCTGCAAATGGAGTTGGCTGCGGTTCGGATCAAATGCCAATTCCGCAGTAAAAACCCGACCGGCTTCGCGCGTTTTTTCGTCGCCTCACGCGGCGCGGCGGAACTCTACCTGAATCCTAACGGAACCGACCCCAGTGGTCTTCAACGCAATGCCAGCAGTCTGAACCCTGCGCCTTCGCCGGGCGCCTTCGTCACCTTGACTGAACAGGAACGGGTTGCCTTGGAACTCGTATACCTGCGCGGTGAGGGCACGCCCCTGTTGCAGACCTCCCTGCAACCCTTGGGCGTGAACTTCTATCAGCCACAAGGAGACGAACTGATCAGCCATGCCGAGGAGGCTCAGCCCGCGGCCTTGAACGCAGCCACGCTGTTTCTGCACCTTTCCACCTCTGACATCGACTCCGACGATGACGGGGTAAATGACTGGGAGGAACGCGAGCTCGGACTCAACATAGCCAACCCAACGACCTTCGGCGTGCCTGACATGGATGTCGCCACCCAGCTACCCCAACAGATCTTGCGCTTGGTGCCCAAAAATCCGACGACGATGATTGAAGAGCTTGGCGGAACCACACTGTTCATTGTCGAACGCTTGGCTGGCACAGGCGCGGTGACCGTCCCGGTTGCCTTGGAAGGGGTGGACGCGAGCGATCTCAAACTGTCGGCGCCAATGGTGTCCTTCGCGCCGGGCCAAACCGAGGCTTCACTGCGTGTCAGCCCCGTATCCGATCTACGTCTCGAGCCTCTTGAAGTCGCCAACATCCGCCTCATGCCCAGACCCGACACCATGATCCTTGGCGACGACAAGTGGCTGGCGGTCATCGAAGATGAAGTCGACCCCCAACCGCTGCTCTACGCCACCCGCTATGTTCGTGAAAACGGCCCGACCGATGCTTGGGGATACGCCACCTTGTTGCTTTCTGCGGACCGGCGGAGTGCGATGGTAAGTTCGCAGTTCTACAATCTGACGACGCCGCAAAGCGCGTCCCACATCCACCGGGGTGCGATCGGCGTATCGGGTCCGGTGGTGACAGGATTACCCGGCGGTCAGTTCAGCGACCACAGTTGGATTCTCGCTGCGCCGGTGAATATGAACATGCCCGGGATGATCGTGGCGGATGCCGATCTGCAGCGGGATCTTGACGATTTGCAGAACGGCCGTCTGTACGCGAACATCCACAGCAGCGAAAATCCGGGTGGGGAAATCCGCGGCAACTTTGTGCCGGCCGACGGGGTGTTTGATTTTGTTGCGCCGGACGATCTGCCGCAGGTCGCGGGCGGTCCGAACCCTCCAGATGTGGATGCGTTCCGTTTTCTCGAGCAAGCCTCGTTCGGTCCGAGTCCGACCTCGATGACGGATGTGACCACGCTCGGCTTCACCGCCTGGATCGACCAACAAATGGATTCGGCGCAAACGCCGCTTTCCTCCTTTTCGAGATTCGTTCAGGCGGCGAACGACTTCGATGCCGCTAGTTCTGGGAAAACCTTTGTCGAGGCGCTTGGCGACCACCGCCGTAATTTGCGCGCGAGTTTCTGGCTCTCGTCGATCCACGGTAAAGATCAGCTGCGCCAACGGGTGGCCTTTGCCCTGAGCGAGATCTTCGTCATCTCGGATCGCTCGGCCAACTTGGTCAACCGGACGTATGCGACGGCCGACTACTGGGACATGCTGGCTGGACATGCGTTCGGTAACTACCGCGACCTGCTCGGGGACGTGTCCCGTCATCCCGTCATGGGCATCTATCTTAGCCACCTGCGCAACGAGAAAGAGGATCTAGAAGCTGGCACCAAGCCCGATGAAAATTATGCCCGCGAGATTATGCAGTTGTTCTCGATCGGTTTGTTTCAAATGCATCCGGACGGAACGCTGCGTCTTGATCAATACGGACAGTTGATCCCGACCTACGACAACGATGACATCACCGAACTCGCCAAGGTGTTCACCGGGATGAGCCATGGTCGCCGCTACGATACGGCCGATCAGCTCAACCCCAGCTTCTATTACACTGGTGGTAGCGTGACCAACCAAATCGCTTGGACGGAGCCGATGGCCATGTTCGATGCGTTTCACGACGTCGGGGAAAAGACGATTGTTGGTGGCAACGTGCTGCCGGAAAACCAGACGGGTGACCAGGACCTGAGCCAAGCCTTGGACGTTCTGTTCAACCACGCAAACACGCCCGCGTTCATCGGCCGCCTGCTCATCCAGCGACTGGTGACGAGCAATCCGAGTCCGGGGTACGTCTACCGCGTTGCCCAAGCCTTCGAGGACAATGGTGCCGGCGTTCGAGGCGATCTCGGCGCGGTGGTGCGTGCGATTCTGTTGGACCAAGAGGCACGTTTGCCCAGCTTCTACGAGGACGCCGGTTTCGGTAAACTGAAGGAGCCGGTGGTGCGCTTCGCTGCCGTTTATCGTGCGCTCGGCGTTACCAACAACATCCCGGTCGCCCCGCTGTCCGCCCACGGCCTTTCGATGGCCGCGTATGAACCCGGCGCCATCCGCCTCATGCTGGCGTCGAGCACGAGCGATGTGAACCTCGGCCAAACGGCGCAATACGCCCCCTCGGTGTTCAATTTCTTTCTGCCCGACTTCGTTCCCGAGGGCCGCCTCGCCGCGGCTCAACTGTTCGGGCCGGAGTTTCAGATCGCGACCGACTCCCGCCTGATCTATCAGATCAACTGGTTCAATAACCAAGCCTGGCAGACTGCCGGCGCCGGTCTGAATTTAGGGACCATTGTGAACTACGACGCCGCCGATGAAAACCTGTTCTTCACCACCGAACTGGACAGCCTCGAGGTGGAAGATCTCATCGACCTGCTCGATGCCCGCCTTCTCGGCGGCCGCATGACGCCCACCATGCGCGCCACCCTGCTTGCTGACGTGCCCGCGATCACCTTCCGTCGCGCGCAGGCCGCCGTGCATTACATCACCAACTCTCCTCTCTTTGTCACCCAGCGTTAGTCGAATCCCATGCAGCTTGATGCCTCCTTTCTCTCCCGCCGTGCCTTCCTGAAAAAGAACGGCTGCGCCGCCCTCGGACTTGTCGGAGTGACCAATATGCTCGCGCAGCTACGCATGGTGCACAATGCCAGCGCCCAAGTCGGCGCCAACGATTACAAAGCGCTGGTCTGCGTGTTCCTTTATGGTGGCAATGATGCAAACAACACGATTCTTCCCACGGGTCCGCAGTACGCACCGTACAACGACGATCGCGGCGCCTTGGCGATCGAGGAAAACCTGATCAACCCGTTCAGCTTCACCGATGCCTTGGGTCGTGTTCACGGTATGCATCCCAACTTGAACGACGGCCATTTGACCTCCCCGTCTTTGTACAGTCTGTTCGAAAGCGGGCAGTGCGCGGTGGTCGGCAATGTTGGCACCTTGGTGCAACCGGTCGAACAGGAAGGCTACTTCGATCGGACGGTGCAACTCCCGCCGCAACTCTTCTCCCATCAAGACCAGCAACGGCATTGGCAGAGTTCGGTCCCGGACCAGCCCTTCGCCAGCGGGTGGGGGGGGCGCCTCGCCGATCGGATGTTCGACAACAACGTCGGCGCCAAAACCAGCATGTCCGTCTCCATCGCCGGTCACAACGATTTTATGGTCGGCAACGAACTGGCCGCCACCCAACTGCATCTCACCTCGAACGGCCCGATCGCCCTGCAAAACTACGGCAATCCGATCAACCCCTCGGCCGATTCCAACAACGGTCGTCTGATCCGCGGCTTCGACAAAATCATGGACGAATCCATGTCCAACCTGTTTGCCGAGGAATACCGCGAGCGGGTGGCCACGGCACGCCGAAACAACGCGCTCATTGCGGATTCGATCAAGACCTTGAGCCTGCCCGCCGACTACCCCGACTTTCCCACTCACAACCTTGGCCGACAGTTGGAAATGGTGTCGAAGATGATCGCCATCCGCAGCAGTCTGAATCAAAAGCGTCAGCTGTTCTTTGTCGCCATTGGTGGCTACGACACGCACGCCGACCAGCTTGCCGGGCACGCCGACCGCATGTCCGAACTCAGCGGTGCGCTCGGTGCCTTCTATCAATCAACGGTCTCGCTCGGGGTGGCCAACGATGTCACCTCCTTCACCTGTTCTGACTTCAACCGCACCTATTCGCCGAACACCAATGATGGTTCCGACCATGCTTGGGGTGGTCACGCAATGGTGGTCGGTGGTTCGGTCAAAGGAAAAGAAATTTACGGCCTGATGCCCGACCTCGTTCTGGGCGGCGTCGAGGACACCGAACTGGTGACCGCCAACCGGACCTCGCGCGGCCGCTGGATTCCGTCCACGTCGGTCGACGAATACGCCGCCACGCTCGCGAAGTGGTACGGCATTCCTCCGGCCGAACTCGGCATGGTCTTTCCGAACATCAACCGCTTTGCCACGCCCGATCTCGGGTTCATGCTGTGATGCGCAAGTTCGCTTGGCTGCTGCCTCTTGCCCTGCTGGTCCTGCTCGCTCTGTTCCTCTGGCAGAACAACCGCTCTGCGCTTGTGCCACGTTCGTCGTCGGCGCCCGACGGCGAAGCTGCCGCTATACGTTCCACAAATGTTCCGTCCCCATCTGTCCCAGGGAAAACAAACGGGGACCCGGAACCAGAGGCCACGACGCAAGCCGCGCCAGCAGCGCCAGTGGAGACGTCCGCCCGCTTCCTCGGTCCACCCTTTCCCGGCCCCGTTCCAAAACCGATCAAAGTGTTGCCCTTCGGCGAGGAACTCACCCGATCCGCCTCGGCGGAGGAAGACATTCAGGTGATCGACGGCATGCTTGGACACTTTCGCAAACACTTTTCAGAAAATCCGATTGGCGCGAACTGGGAGATTACGGCGGCGCTAACCGGCGCAAATCCCAAGCGAATCGGATACATCAACGCCGATCATCCTGCGATCAACAAGCAAGGCGAACTCTGCGATCGCTGGGGCCGCCCGTTTTGGTTTCACAGCGACAGTGGCACCGAGATGAACATTATCAGCCTTGGCCCCGATGGCACGTTGGACACCAAAGACGATATCCGGCTCTACGAACCCGACTCGTCATTTTAACGAGCCATCGCTGAACGCGCACCATGCGGGCGGAGGAGAAAAAAACTTGGTGGAGCGCCTGTTCTCGATTGTCATCACCATCAATCCGCTTAGATAAAACTCATGGCAAACCTATCTAAATCCGACGCTGAACTCAGAGAAATCTTCGACCACTTCGACCGTGATAAGAACGGGCACCTCGATTATGAGGAGTTCCTCGGCATCCTCGACACCCTCGGTTTCGACAAGGATCCCGACCTCCGAAAACTCGGGTTCGAGATCGTCGACGGGAACAGCAACAACCGAATTGCCTTCGAGGAATTCGCCGCCTGGTTCCGCTCCAACTAGCCAAGGAACGTCGGGGAACTTTCCTCGTTTAACGTGGCCCAAGAACTCGGAGAAGCTCGGCGTCTTCGAGCGTAATTTGAACCTCGTCTAAACATGCAGGAACCAGACACGACTGGCCTGGACGCATCTCCGTTGGGCCGATCTGCGCGCTGCCGCTGGCGATAAACAGAACCTCGAACCGACCGGGTTCGCCGAGCGTGATCGAGGCACTGCCGCGGTAGCGTTCGACCCGGAAGTGGGCACAGTCGACCAGTAGATCCGCGCTGAGGTGCTCGTTGGATTCGACGACTTCGAGCGGCTGTGGTTCGGGGGTGATGTCGTTTTCGTCGTCCCAACGAACGACGGCCATGCCTTGTTCGACGTGCTCTTCGCGACCGCGTCCCCAGTCGAACAGGCGGTAGGTGGTGTTCGAATTTTGCTGCACTTCGAGGATCAGGCAGCCGGCGGCGATGGCGTGCACGCGTCCGCCGGGAACGTAGACCGTTTCGCCTTGGTGCACCTCGATTTTATTGAGCAAGGCCTCGACCGAACCGGCGGTGCCCTCGGCGATTGCGGCGCGCAGTGTCGACTCGTCGACGCCGTCCTGCAGACCGCAGTACACGGCCGCGCCGGGTTCGGCGTCGAGAATGTACCACATCTCGGTTTTGGCTTCGCCGCCGCAAGTTGCCGCCGTCCCGTCGTCCGGGTGGACTTGCACGCTGAGCACTTTGTTGGCGTCGAGAATCTTCACTAACAACGGGAAGCGTTTGGCCTCGCTGCCGATGAGCGCTGCGCCGTGTTCGGCGATGAGTTCGGCGAGGGTTTCGCCCTCGGCGGTGCGCGACATGCCCTCCGCGCGGTCAGACACTTCCCACGATTCCGCCACCGGCGGAGATGGCACGGTTGTAGGATTGCGACCGAATCGTTCGGCTATTTTATTGCCACCCCAGAGATAGTCCCGATACACGGGCTCGAAAAAGATGGGCGCTACGAGTTTGCTCATTGGAAATATCGGGCATAGTTCCCCTCATTCATCAAGTTAGATCATGGCCATTAAAACACTAGTAATTCTCGGCGACGGCATGGGCGATTTTCCCTGCGAGGCCTTGGACGGCAAGACGCCGCTCCAAGCCGCCGCCATGCCCACCACCCGCAAACTCGCCGCCGCCGGCAAGGTGGTGATGATCCGCACCGCCCCCGAAGGCATTTATCCAGGTAGCGATGTCTGCAACCTCGGACTGCTCGGCTACCACCCCGGCGAAAACTACACCGGACGCGCGCCGATCGAAGCCGCTGGCGGACACATCCCGATGGCGGCCAATCAAGTCGCCTTCCGTTGCAACTTGGTCACGGTGCAAAACGACACCATGCTCGATCACTCGTCCGGCCATATTTCCGACGCCGAAGCGGCCGAACTGATCACCGCTGTAAAAGAGGAACTCGGCGGCAACGGCAAAGTGTTTCACCAAGGCGTGAGCTACCGTCATATTCTCCTCTGGGATGACGGTCCCGCCGATGCGATTACCCAGGCCCCGCACGAGATTCTCGACAAGTCCACCGACGGCTACTTGCCGCACGGACTCGGCGGAGAAGCCGTTGCCGAACTCATGGAAGCCTCGCGCGCAATCTTCGCCGACCATCCGGTCAACAAAGCGCGCATCGCCGCCGACAAAAATCCGGCCACGCAAATCTGGCTGTGGGGGCAGGGCAAGGCGCTCACGCTCGAACCCTACGCGACCCGCTACGGCCGCAGCGGCGGCATCGTCACCGCCGTCGATTTGGTTCGCGGACTCGGCGTGCTCACCGGCCTCGAGGTCCCGCGGGTCGAAGGCGCGACCGGGTTCACCGACACCAATTACGCCGGCAAAGTCGACGCCACCTTGGCCCTGCTCGAGGACGGCGACTTTGCTTACTGCCACATCGAAGCGCCCGACGAATGCGGCCACCTCGGCGACCCGATTCAAAAACGCGATGCGATTTCCGATCTCGATCTAAAAGTGGTGACCCCGCTGCTCGCCGGCCTCGAAGCCAAAGGCGAACCCTACCGTTTGATCATCACCATGGACCACCGCACCCCATGTATCCTGCGCGGCCACTCGCCCGACCCCGTTCCTGCGATCATCATCGAGGGGCCCGTTGGTGACCTCGGCGACGACGCGCCGCAGGCGGACTTTGATGAGTTCGTGAATGGTGGCGAAGCCCAGGAGAATTCTTGGGAATGGATGGATGGGCTCCTTGGGGAGTAGAGGTAGTGGCAAGTGATCAGTGGAGTCGGGCCCTTGCGGGCGGAGGGAAGTGGCGAGTGATCAGTCATCAGTGATCAGTGTAGTCGGGCCCTGCGGGCGACGAAGTGGGATCGGGCGTGATTAGATAGATACTTGCTTTGTCGATTCGTGACTAAATGAGTCAAACTTTTCAAATTTCCTTGGTCGGTCGGAAGTGAACTTGGCACCAGCCGCGTTAGCGGTGACATCCGAATAGCCCCGGCTGTAGGCCGCAGGCCAAGGCCGGGGTTGGTATAAGAGAGATCATTAGCCGCGTAGCGGTGACACAGGGCACTTGGTGGTGCGTCGACCAAGGAATTCAAGCAGCAGATGCCCTCGGGGCCATGAGGCCGTTCCGACCGGACAGGAAGCGAAGAACGCGTGCAGATGGGCAGACCGGTCCGCTCACTGGGGTTCCAACGAACCCCGGGTTCCGCTCGTACCTCGCTCCACCCAGGGCTACTTTCTTGCCACCACTCCGTGGTTCGTCGTAGAAGGTTCGAAGTCGATTCGAGACCGTCGAAATTTCAAATATCTTTGGTTAGCAATTCGTATTGCTCTTGGCTTTTCTTTTTCTGATTTATCTTCCGCTCCTCCGTTCTCCCCGCAAAGATTTACAGACTGATTAAGTCCGCCATCTACCGCCCGAAGGGCTCGAACCCACTGACCACCCACCGCCCCCTGATTACTGATCACTCACACGCCCGCAGGGCCGATCCGTCCACTGATGACTGATGACCGATCACTGATAACCTCCACCCCGCGCGCAGGGCGAGTCCCTCTGACTACTGGCTACAAACGACCGACTACTACTCAAAAATGAACCTCCACGAACTCCTCCCAATCGCCGAGTCCCACCGCGAGTGGATCGTCGAACTCCGCCGAACTATCCACCGCCAGCCAGAGGTGATGTATGAGGAGGTGAAGACCAGTCAGTTGGTTCGCGATACGCTCGACGAACTCGGCGTCTCATACCGCGCCGATATGGCGGGCGGCACCGGCGTGTTGGCTTCGGTCGGTGACGGCAAGGGGCCGTGTGTCGCCTTGCGCGCCGACATGGACGCGCTGCCGATCCACGAGGAGGCGGACATTGATTTCCGCAGCGACGTTGACGGCAAGATGCACGCCTGCGGTCACGACTGTCACACCGCGATGTTACTCGGGGCGGCGCGCGTGTTGAAAGAGCACGAAGACCAGATTCACGGCACCGTGAAATTTGTATTTCAACCCGCAGAAGAGGGTGGGGCGGGCGGTAAGAAGATGGTTGACGAACAGGCCTTGACCAATCCGGACGTCGAACGCATCTTTGCGATCCATGTCTGGCCCTGGGTGCCGACCGGTTCGATCACGAGTCGTGCCGGCACCTTTCTTGCCGCGACCAACACCTTTGAAATCACCGTGACCGGCAAAGGTGGACACGCCGCGATGCCGCACGCCACCTTCGACCCGGTCTCGGCCGCGTCCAAGATTGTCACCGAGGCGCAGACCATCGTGTCGCGCGAAAACGATCCGCTCAAACCGCTGGTGATCAGCTTTACTGCGATCAACGGCGGCGAGGCCTTCAATGTGATTCCGCCCTTGGTCACGCTGCGTGGAACCATCCGCACGCTCACCACCGAACACCTGACGTGGGCGAAAGCACGCCTCGCCGAACTCGCGTCCGGGATCGCGACCACCAACCGCTGCGAGGCGACCATCGACTTTCCCGGCAACGATTATCCGGCGACGGTGAACGATGCGGCGCTGTGGGATTTCGCGCGCGGCATCTGGACCGACGAGTTCGGCGCGGACAGCAGCATTGAGTCCGAACCAATCATGGGCGGCGAGGATTTCGCGTTCTACGCCGAACAAGTGCCTGGCTGCTTTGTCGCTATCGGCATCCGCAACGAGGAGGTTGGTTCGACTTGGGCGGTGCACCATCCCAAGTTCAAAGTGGACGAGTCGGTGTTACCGAAGGGGACGGCGTATCATGCCGCGTTCGCGTTTGCGTCCCTGGCCGAGTTGCGCGCGTAAGCAAACGAAGCAGGTTGGCCACGCTGGGAGAAACAGGCACATGGGCTTGACCTCCGCAACTCTTGCAACCACCTTTCCCTGATGAGCACAGGAAGAATTGTTGGTTTAATCGCGGGGGGAGTCTGCCTCTTTAGCTTGTTGTTTCTCGGGGCCTGTGGGGCCTTTTTTTTCAAGGGGTATAAGTCAAGCGACACGGACATCAGCCCATTGGTTGATGAGTTTTTTGCCGGCGCCGAACGGGGCGACTTGGGAGAGACGTTCGCCAAACTCACGACCGAGGCCGAGAGCAAGAAGGTCAACATCGAACAAGTCAGCGCCTTCGGCAGGACATTGCATGAGCGTCTAGGCAAACTTGAGTCGAAGAAGCTTGGCCGTGTGCACATGCAGGTGAAAAACGGGGTCTCGTTGCGTACACTCACTTACAATGCGACCTTCGAGAAGGACGAAGGGACGATCCGAGCCGAAGCAGTGAAGGAGGTGGGCGAGTGGCGCATCCGCTTCATCAACGTGAACTCGCCGGCGCTGTTGACCAGCTACGCGACCTGTTCGGCCTGCGGCAAGTCCCACGACAAGACCGCCAAGTTCTGCCCGGACTGCGGGGCTGCGACCACCGTGCCGATGAACGTGCCTGCTCCGTAATCACGGGCGGATCTGCGCTAGAATGGTCTGGTCTTTGATCTTCTTGTCCGCGGCCAGCATGAACGCCTTGCTCAAGATGATAGCCAAAGTCCGGTCGCCTTCGAACGGCAAAAACAGGCTCTTGGTCTTGGCGTCTTGGCCGCGACTGGCGACGATGCACAGATACTGGTCGTTCGGCTCCATCAGGATATTGCCGCTGCCCAAGTGGATTTTGTAGGTTCGGATGTCGCCTCGAACGATCAGAAACTTTTCGCCCAAACTGCAACGGTCGGCAATTTTTAAACGGGGGATCAAGCCTTCCAGGACCGCCCGACGCGAGGTGGCCGATGCGTTCAGATCGCCGAACGAGGACCGGTGCCAATAGTCGCGGTGCGTGTCGAGTCCTTGGTCGTGCCACTCGGGATCGTTGCCAACACTGCACACCCCGACGAACAAATCGACGTCGCGCATCAGTTCGGTGAACAGCCTTGGCGCCACGGTTTCGAGCGCCATCGGTTCGCGTTCGTCGTTCTGGTAAAACCGAACCTGGTCCGTCGCCACATACAAAAACACGCCGGTGTCGCCCGCCTCGGCGTCGACACCCTCCACCCAGAACTCCGCCCGGATCGCCTGGTCCGGCAAGGTGATCGTCGGCGTGTTGTCCGAATCCCATTGGCCCTGCAAGCTGTAGCGCCAGCCGCGCACATCGCACAGCGCTTTGAACTGATGCTGCTTGAGCAGATGCGCGGCGAAGCGGTTGGAGTAACGGCCGGTGTCGAGTTCGGCGGGCGTTAACAGATACACTTCGCGAAAGGCCTGCTTGAGCGGCTGGGTGACCTCATGGCGGAACAGCCATTCGCGCCACGCGCCAACTTCGGCGGCTTCGCTGTCGACCGGATGCCACAAGCGGATCTCCACCGCCGTGTTCATGTGCAACGCGACCGGTTCGTCATCGACGGTGACCAGCCGATCGGTCTGCGGATCGGCAAAGGCCAGCAAGCGGTCGCCGACCCGCCAGATCAGGCGGCGCGCGAAGAAGCCGACCAGCGGGTGGTCGACGTAAAATTTGCGCCAGTCGGCGAGCGGGATCGGGCGATCTTCGAGGAACAGGCGTTCGAGTCGATGGCGTTGTCCGAGCAGCAAGCCTTTCAAGTCTTTGGCGGTTTTCTTGAACGCGCGCAGCTCCGCCGCGTGGTCGGACTTCACCGCCGCCGGCACCGATTTCTGCGGACTGCCGTCGGCTTTCAACCATGAGATTTTAGTCGTCGTGGCGGACTCGACTGTGAGCACCCCGGTAAACGCGCCGATGGCTTGCTCCAGTCGGCCGATGCCGTTTAGCCCGCCGTCCGGCACCGCCATCTCCTCAAGCTGCGCGCGGGTCACACCGGCGGCCTCGGCGCTGGCGGCCAAGGCCTTTTCCAGTTGCTTGCGGGTGGACGCATGTTTGACCACGGTTTGCAGGCGGCTGAGTTGGCCCATCGCGTCCACCGAACCCATGCGGCTGAGCGCGTTGACGCAGGCGGTCCCAGTCTTGGCGCAGCGCGGTCCGATGTCGGGGATTTTTTTGTAGCAGCGTTCGGCCGCGCCGCCGAGCGGGAGGGCGAGTTCGGGGGTGTCGGCGCACATCCACAGAATCCCGCGCAGCAGGTCGGTGTGGTCGGAGTCAAGTAGGCTGGCGTTATCGGTCTCAAAGCCTTTGAACTTCACCGAACGCGCGCCGGCCTCGCCGATGGATTCGATAATCGAACGCAAGCTCGCCTCGAACGCGGGAAATTCGTCGGTCAGCGCCTTGGCTTTTTTGAGATAGGTTTTGGTCGGCTTGCTGCCGCGCGCGCTGGCGGCGAGTTCGACGATGGCGTTGAGTTTTGCCTGCTCCGTTGACGCAAGCGCCGCGCGTGTTTCAAAGAAGGTGGCGGTCCAACTGTCCACCGGTTTGCGGATGAACCGGTCATCGGCCGAGACCTTGCCGAGAATCACGTCGAGCCGCATCAACTGCTCACGGAACGGTTTGGTCAGCAAGGGATACCGGCCGATGTCTTGACGGAAGCGATTGATGCTGTTGTCCAGTTCGGCCGACACCTCGCCACGTTTGTAGCAGGCGTCGAACCAGTCGACCAAGGGGACGATCGGCACGTATTCGGTGACACTGTACGCGTTCGGCAGCTCGTTGAGGATACCGATCATGGACTCGTCGGAGACCGGCGTAAGATCCTTCAGCAGACGAGAAGCGAGCGCGTGGCGGCCTTCGGCCATGGTCCAGCCTTTGACCCAGGTGAGTTCGAGCAGGACCAGCACCAGCATGCTCGAACGGGTCGCCTCCGAGGCCTCAAGAATCGCTTTGCCGGCGCCGCTCTGGCCGACCTTTGACGCGCTGCTCGCGGCGTCCTTGGCGGCGAGAAAAGCCTCCAGCAGGCGGCCGGGCATTTCGCCCGCTGCAGAACTGCGGTCCGACATAACCGAACTCAGCCCCCGACCAGTTGCACCAGTTTGACAAAGCTCACTTCGGTCTCGACCGCGACATCAAAGCGCTGATCCAGCGACTCGGCTTGTTTGTTATCGACCAACACGAAAAAGCCATTCGTCTCGAACGCGGCCAGCGCCATCTCGACCTGCTCTTCCCAGTCGATTACCCGCCGCGCGCGAACCCCGTTCGAGGTCGGCACAATATTGCCAGGCTGGACCAATCCGTTGAACGTGGAGAGTTCCTCTTGCTCGCGGTTGAAGTCGGTGACCTCCTGATAGATGCGCGCCTTGATAATCTCGCGCAGGCTCATGACCTCGTTCAGGTCGGCCAGGGTAAAGGTGTTGAGTACTTTTCCGGTTCCGGTTTCGTCTTTTACAATCACTGGCATGGCTTGCGTTCCTTGGTTCGGGAGAAAGGGGAGTTCGTCGGGGAAGCGTAGGATACAGCCGGAGTTTTGTGAGGGCAAGGCCTATGTGATCGGCATGGAATTTTGTCGTCCGATGAAGCGATGATCAAGTTAGATCCAATGCCAAAACCTGAAGAGCGAGAAGCCTTCGGAGTCGACAACGAAGATTAAAGTGTGTGGCTGGCACCGCCCGGGCGACTATCCGCAAAGATTTCTAAACAGATTAAACCCTTCTTCAATAAGCAGTGCCGCCATTCAGTCTGGTTGAAACGAACACACATTATTTCTTTCGAGGACTTGCCTTTCCGCATCCCTCGGATTGAAAATCCAAGCCACCAACACGGTTTGAAAAACCATGCTACAAACGGGGCAGGCCCGCAGTAGCGTTCGTGCCTTCGAGAATCTTGTTCGAGAGAATGCAAAGAAGGGCTTGCCAGACTATGGCAAACTCCTGCCATAGAGTGGCAAGACCTTGCCATAAGGTGGCAGAACCTTGCCATCTTATGGCAGAGTCTTGCCATAAACCAAATTGCAAGGTTTTCGCCGGGTCCGGCGACTGAACGGACCCGCAAACGAACAAATTAGATATGAGCAAAGATTGGATCGTCGTTTCAGGCGCACGCGAACACAACTTGAAGAACGTGGATGTCAAAATTCCACGGGACAAACTGACGGTCATCACCGGACTCAGCGGCAGCGGCAAATCCTCGCTGGCGTTCGACACGATCTACGCCGAGGGCCAGCGAAAATACGTCGAGAGTTTGTCGGCCTACGCCCGGCAGTTCCTCGAACAAATGCAGAAGCCGAATGTCGATTTCATTGAGGGCCTGTCGCCGGCGATTTCGATCGAGCAACGGACCGCGGGTTCGAACCCGCGTTCGGTGGTGGCGACGACCACCGAGATTCACGACTACTTGCGCCTGCTCTACGCCAGTGTCGGCAAACGGCATTGCTGGAAATGCAGTCGCCCGGTCGAGCGGCAGTCCGCCGAACTGATCTGCGAACAGTTGCTCGCAATGCCGGAAAAAACCCGGCTGATGATTCTCGCGCCGCTGGTGAACGGTAAGAAAGGCGAGCACCTCGAAGTGATCGAAGGCGCACGCAAGCAGGGCCTCGTTCGGCTGCGGGTCGACGGCGAGATCGTCGACATCGATTCGGTGCCGAAGCTGAACAAGAAGACCAAACATTCGATCGACGCGGTGGTCGACCGGCTGGCGGTGAAGTCCGACATTCGCGGCCGGATGAACGACTCGGTCGAACTCGCCTTGCGCATCGGCGAAGGCATTTTGACCGCGCTGGTCGAAGGCGAAAAAAAGGGTGAATGGGACGAGCAACTGTATTCCGAAAAGGCCGCCTGCCTGCATTGCGGGATCAGCTTTGAGGAGATGTCGCCGCGTCATTTTTCGTTCAACAGCCCGTATGGCGCTTGTTCGTCCTGCGCCGGACTCGGCGCGCTCGAAGTGATGGAGGCCGAACGCGTGGTGCCGGACGTCGAGAAAACTCTAGCCAATGGCGCGATCGCGCCCTGGCGACGCGGTGGGCCGCGCACGGTTCGGTGGTACAAGAAATTGCTGACTGCGATTTGCGACGCGGCGGGCATCGACATGAAAACGCCGTGGATCGACCTGCCGATCGAAGATCAGATGCTGTTGCTGTACGGTTCGGACGAGCCGATGGAATTTTCGTTGTATCACGCTCGGCGCAAGATCGACTACGAACGCCCTTGGGAAGGCGTGTTGGAAAATCTCAACGAATGGTTTCACAACACCGAGAGCGATTCCACGCGTTCGCGGTTGCGCGAGTACATGGGCCGTTCGCCCTGCAGCAAGTGCAAGGGGGCGCGTTTAAAGCCGGCCTCGCTGTCCTGTACCGTGGCGGAAAAGAACGTGGCCGAGATCACCGAACTAAGCATCCGCGACGCCTACGCGTTTTTTGAAGGTGTGACCCTGGAGGAGCAGGAGGCGGCGATTGCCAGCGAGGTGGTGAAGGAGATTCAGGCGCGGCTGCGCTTTCTCAACAATGTCGGTTTGGACTACCTCACGCTCGACCGCGAGAGCGGCACCTTGTCCGGCGGCGAGGCCCAGAGGATCCGGCTGGCGACCCAGATTGGTTCGGGATTGGTCGGCGTGGTCTACGTGCTCGACGAACCCAGCATTGGCCTGCACCAGCGCGACAACCGGCGGTTGATCGAAACGCTCAAGGGCCTGCGCGACGCCGGCAATACGGTCCTGGTGGTCGAACACGACGAGGACACGATCCGCGAGGCCGACCATGTACTCGACATCGGTCCGGGGGCAGGGGTGCACGGCGGCGAGATTGTGTTCAGCGGCGTGGTGTCGAAGTTACTGAAGTCGAAGAAGTCCCTGACCGCAAAATACTTGAACGGCGACAAGGCGATTCCGATTCCAGAGAAGCGCTTGAAGCCAACGAAAGGTTTGGAACTGACCATCAAAGGCGCGGCGGCGAACAACTTGAAGAAGGTCAACGCGCGTTTTCCGCTGGGGTTGTTCATCTGCGTGACCGGCGTGTCCGGCAGCGGCAAAAGCACCTTGGTGACGAACATTTTGAAACGCAGTTTATTTAAGCATTTCCACGACTCGAAGGAGCGTCCGGGCACGCACAAGAGCGTCGAGGGGATGGAACATTTGGACAAGGCGATCGTCATCGATCAAGCGCCGATTGGGCGGACGCCGCGCAGCAACCCGGCGACCTACACGGGTGCGTTCACGCAGATCCGCGAGCTGTTCACGCGCCTGCCAAAGTCCAAGTTGCGCGGCTACAAACCAGGCCGCTTTAGCTTCAACGTGAAGGGTGGGCGGTGCGAGACTTGCCAAGGCGACGGCATGCTGAAGATCGAGATGCACTTTTTGCCGGACGTGTACGTGCCGTGCAAGCAGTGTGCGGGTCGGCGCTACAACGCCGAGACCTTGGAGGTGTTGTACAAGGGGAACAGCATCGCGGATGTGTTGGAGATGACGATTGAGGAATCGCTGACCTTCTTCGATGCGATCCCGGGCATCCAGCGGAAGTTCCAGACGTTGTATGATGTCGGACTCGGCTATCTACGGCTTGGCCAACCAGCGACGACCTTGTCCGGCGGCGAGGCGCAGCGGGTGAAACTGTCGAGTGAGTTGAGCAAGCGCAACACCGGCAAGACGCTGTATATTTTGGACGAACCCACGACCGGCCTGCACTTCGAGGACGTTCGGAAATTGATGGAGGTGTTGATGCGTCTACGCGACAGCGGCAGCACCTTGGTGATCATCGAACACAACCTCGACGTGATCAAAATGGCCGACTGGATTATCGATCTGGGTCCGGAGGGTGGCGACGCAGGCGGCAAGATTTTAGTTCAGGGGACGCCGGAGAAAGTGGCCAAGACGAAGGCCTCGCATACCGGCACGTTCTTGAAGGATATGTTGGGTTCCTAGTCGGACATCGAGACCGTCTTCGCGGTCGCACCTGGCGGGCTGTTGGAACACTCGCTTCAAATTCGCCCGCGAGACCTCGCTGGCAGATTCGTCGTAACTCGGTGATCGCAAGTAGCTTACGGATGTGCTCCTGAGGTTTCTTTAATAGGATTTGGCAATCCGTATTAATTTTAACCAACATTCTGGTTGTTTACTTCGAAATTCGTGATATTCTTAAAAAAAAGTGCCAATCCCCCACCTCGTCAGATAATTTTAAGCATGACTGTGGGCAGTATTACGGTGTCCTCATCCTGAGGATTCGTACCAGCTTTTAGGCAAGAGCTGATCGATAAAATATTTTATCTGCTGCACCACATGGCGTTCAGAAATAATTTGATACAAGACCCCTTACCAATATGAATAATTTATCCTCATTCAGGATCTTTTTCGCCGTGCTATGTTCCTTGATTCTAAGCACGCAGATCACGCAGGCGGCCCCTGTTTTCACATTGCCCACCAGTAACAACCTGCCTGGCCATTCCCAGTGGTTTACCTGGATCAATAATGGGACGCCAGTGGCTGAATACTGGCTCTATGCCGGTCGCACCGTACAGGGGAATCAATACTTTGACAGCGGCAATATTGGAACGGAGAAAGGGAAAACTATCACCGGTTTGCCGACGGACGGTAGCACGGTGTATGTTACCCTGTGGTATCGCGTAAGTGGTGGAACATGGCTCACTTTAAATAGGACCATGACCGCGAAAGACAATGGCGGTGGGAGTAAACCTTTGTTTACCAATCCGAGATCCGGGGGTGCTTTAAGTGGCCCGTCTCACCAAGCCCAATGGTCCAATAATGGCAGTACGGTTGCTGAATATTGGGTCTATGCCGGCAGTTCTGTCGGAGGCTCTCAATATGCGAATAGTGGGTCACTCGGTCGAAGCACGTCGTGGACCATGAATGGGCTGCCGACAAATGGAAGTACCGTTTATCTCACCCTGTGGTATCGTACCAGTGCCGGAGGTGCTTGGTTGAAAGTAAACTCGACCGCAACCGCTTCCAATAGAAGTCCGTCTTTTACCAGCCCAGCCAGCGGCAGCACCTTAAGTGGAGCAAGCCATTTGGCCCGATGGACCGGCAATGGCCTCAGTGTCAACGAGTGGTGGGTTTATGCTGGCAGCTCGGTCGGAGGGAACAACTACTATGATAGTGGCTCGCTCGGTGGACAAACCACATCGAGGATCACGAATCTCCCCACAAACGGGAGCACCGTTCACCTGACCTTGTGGTATCGCCTGACGAGCGGAGGTAGCTGGAACAAGGTCCAGTCGCGCGTCACTGCAGCCGGTGGAGGCGGTGGCGACTGGCTGCCACCAGCACCTTCAGGTAAGAGCTGGGTTTTAGATGCCAGTAAGTCGAGTGAGTTTAATGGTAGTGCAAATAGCAACGTCCAAGGTTGGTATCCCATGTTAGGCTGGGGCCCCCACGAGTATTTCCCTAATGGCAGTAATTATACAGGTGACAAAGGCTTGCAGCAGGCAAATGGAGCACCTCAATTCTACAGTATGGAATCAGGCCACCACTGGCTCAACGGTCAGGGTCAGTTAGTCATACGCGCAGTTGTTGACAAGTCAAAGCAGCGTAATGTGAACGGTTACAGAGTTGAAACAGCTTACCTGCAAACGGGTTATCCGGCTACCTGGGATGATGACCCCAACACGGATTGGGCAGATTGGGCAGGCACATTTGTCAGCCCTAAGAATGGACCACTCTACATCTCCGCTAAAATCCGCACGGACAAACTGCAAGGGTGGTCTACGTGGTTTGCATTTTGGCTGCACTCTCAAACTCGTGCCTATAATAGTATTGGTGGTAACGTTAACGGTCACGTCGACGGCACTGAAATTGACATTGTTGAGATTGTTAAAAGCAAGCCCGATTGGGCTAAGAAAAGCTTCAATACTGCAAATCACTGGAATTTGACTGGTGGCTCTCAAGCGCAAATGTTTGAAAAAGGTCATGGAGATATCAAATATAGGCCGTCCACCTACGTCGATGTTGAAGACTCGGGCTACCATATTTGGGGCGTCACCTGGAGCACCACTAAAATCGCGTGCTACGTCGATGGTAAGAAATATTATGAGTTCGATAACCACATCCCTTCCGATCCTGTCGACATGATGATGATGTTAACCTTGGAGTTCGCTGAGAAGGACACTCATTGGTGGGCAAACAAGGGGGACGGGCGCATTGAAGGCCCATCCGTCGATGATCCGAACAACACCAAGACCGTTCGTGAAATGTCACGCGTCCTAATCGACTACGTGCGCGTCCATCGTGCTCAATAGTTTAAATTCACTCATTATATTCGGGCGGACGCTTCTTTTGAAGCGTCCGCTTTTTTGTGTCAGGATGATCCGAGGTCAGACCGAGGTCAGACCGTTTCTGAGAAGGTCAGACCATGTCCGTGAGCCTCCCGAAAAGATTGGTTGCGGGGAGCCCAGCAACGCCACGGGCATTCGAAGTCCGCTTGTTTTCTGAAGTTTTACGTGCAATCCGCCAATAGTTTGATAGTTCCAGTATTATGGAAATATCAGGTGCTGTACAATCTCTTTCTGCTTTAGCCCAACCGGCCCGCCTGCGCGTGTTTCGGCATTTGGTGAAACAGGGGAACGCTATTCCCGCAGGCGAACTGGCGGAGACGCTGGGGTTGCCGAAGCCGACCTTGTCCTTCCATCTGAAGGAGTTGGTGAACGCGGGACTGATCCAGTCGGAGCGCCATGGACGTTCGATTCACTACGAACTAAAGCCGAATGGAATCCGGGAACTGATCGGATTTCTCACGGAGGATTGCTGCCAGGGCCGCCCAGAGCTGTGCATGCCTGGCGGCTGTGAGATCGCGGCCGAGGAGGTGATGGTATGATCAAGGTCGGCATCAACGGATTTGGTCGGATGGGGCGTCTCGGATTTCGAGCCGCGTGGGATGAACCTTCGAATGGGTTCGAGATTGTTCACGTGAACGAACGACATGGCACGAGCGAAACGGCAGCGCACTTGCTGGAGTTTGATTCGGTTCACGGGCGTTGGGATCGCGACATCAACGTACCGGCGGCTGATTCCTTCACGGTGGCGGGACGTCGGATTGGCTACAGCACACATGATCATCCATCGGACATCAACTGGCGTGCGTTCGGCGTGGATGTCGTGGTCGAGAGTTCGGGCGCGTTTCGGACCCTGAACACACTCCAGCCGCATCTCGACAATGGTGCCCAAAAAGTGGTGGTCGCCGCCCCAGTGAAAGAGGGCGCGCTCAACATTGTTATGGGCTGCAACGACCATCTCTACGAACCCGCCGAGCATGACATCGTTACTGCGGCTTCCTGCACCACGAACTGCATCGCGCCGGTGGTCGATGTGATCCACAAGACTTTTGGGATTGCCCACGGCTCGATCACCACCATTCATGATGTGACCAACACGCAGGTGGTCGTCGACAAGCCGCACACCGATTTGCGTCGCGCGCGCTCGGCGCTGAACTCGCTGATCCCCACCAGCACGGGTTCGGCTACCGCCATCACAATGATCTATCCCGAACTCAAAGGGAAGCTGAATGGCATCGCAGTGCGCGTGCCGCTGCTCAATGCCTCGCTCGCCGATTGCGTATTCGAACTATCAAAGTCGGCGAGCGCCGAAGAGATCAACGCGGTCTTGCGCGAGGCGGCCAACGGGCGTTTGTCCGGCATTCTCGGGTTCGAAGAGCGGCCGCTCGTTTCGGCGGACTACACCAACGACCCGCGTTCGGGCATCGTTGATGGCCTGTCCACGATGGTGACCGACGGCACGATGGTGAAGCTACTCGTCTGGTACGACAACGAATGGGGATACGCGAATCGGATGATGGAACTGGTCGCCAAAGTCGCCTCCAGTCTTCCCCGCGCCGTCTAACCTTTCCGCGTTCCTGCAAAGATTATGAAGCCGCGCGACCTCGGCATCGTCACCGTCGCCTATTGGGGGCTGACCATCACGGATGGCGCCCTACGGATGTTGGTGCTGCTGCACTTTCATACGCTTGGCTTTACGCCGGTACAGCTCGCCCTGCTGTTTCTGCTCTACGAACTATGCGGCATGTTCACCAACTTCCTTGGTGGCTGGATCGCCACCCGCACCGGACTGCGAACGACTCTGTTTGGCGGACTCGGACTGCAAATAGTCGCGATGATTATGCTCTCTGGTCTGGGCGAAGGCTGGGGGGGCGCCTTGGCGGTGGTGTGGGTGATGAGTTCGCAGGCGCTCTCCGGGGTGGCCAAAGATCTGACGAAGTTGAGCGCGAAGAGTTCGGTCAAGTTGGTGAAGACGCACGCAAGTACCGTCAGCGACGCCGACGCTGACGCCGAGGGCCGCCAGTTGTTCCGTTGGGTCGCCTGGCTCACCGGTTCCAAGAACGCGCTCAAGGGCCTCGGCTTTTTTATCGGCGCAGCCCTGCTGCAATGGCTCGGGTTTCAACCCGCCCTGTGGGTTCTGGCGTTCGCGCTCGGGCTGGTACTATTATCGACCGGATTGCTGCTCCGCGGGCTTGAGGCGGGACGTTCGACGGAGAAGGTAAAGATGCGTCAGCTGTTTTCAAAAACCCATGCGATCAATCAGTTGTCGGCGGCCCGGTTCTTTCTCTTTGCTGCGCGCGACATCTGGTTCGTGGTGGCGCTGCCGGTGTTTTTTACCGAACGCCTCGGCTGGGACTTCTGGCAAACCGGTGGCTTTCTCGCGCTTTGGGTGGTTGGCTACGGCGTGATTCAGGCGGCGGCGCCACGGGTGGTAAAGAAGTCGGACAACACGGCTGGCGCGGCTGCTCGTTCGAGCTTGGTTTGGGCGGCGGTGCTGCTTTTGGTGTGTCTGGTCATGGCGGCCGCGGCCCAGTGGAACGTCGGTTTGGTGCCAGTGGTGCTGGGCGGACTGGCCGTGTTCGGGGTGGTGTTCGCGCTGAACTCCTCCATCCATTCCTATCTCATCCTTGCCTACTCTGACGCTGACCGGGTCACCGCTGATGTCGGCTTCTACTATACTGCGAACGCCGCCGGACGATTGGTCGGCACACTTCTCTCTGGGCTGACCTATCTTGGGGGCGGACTCGCCTATGCGCTTATGGCGAGCGCTGCGGCGCTTTTGGTTTGCCTGCTGCTGACAACTCGCCTGCCGATGGGCAAGTGAGTTGGGCGGGCTGTTGCTTGTGGAAGAACCTCTCTGCGCAATTCGGTTCCTCGGCTGTCTTTCTGCCAACCGAGGTTTTGAACCCCCGATTTATCCACAATTGCCTGTGGATAACTTCTCACACTTGCGTTAGGAGTAAGACAATGATGTTCGACAGACTATAATAAAGCACCAACCTTATAATGCATTTTGAACACGTTCGGGCATACTATAATTCAATCATTACAACCTGCCAAACACACCGTAAAGTGAGACGCTCATGAACGAGGCGAGCCGCCATTCGGCCTTTGATTCCTCCAACATTCCTTTTGTCGAGGCGCTGTACGAACAGTTCCTCGATGACCCCACCTCCGTGACCGCAGACTGGCGAAGTTATTTCGACGGTCTCGGTAGCGGGAAAGGCACCAACGGCGGGTACGTAAGCCATGCCGACGTGCAACGGGAGATCATCCAGCACATCCGCTACGACCGACCAGAGTTTACTGGTAACGGCGCGGCCAGTTCCAGTGATGACGCGGAGTACATGGCCAAGCAGGGTTCGGTGCTCAGTCTGATCAACGCGTATCGGCTGTACGGTCACATGCGCGCCGACATCGATCCGCTTGGCATGATGAAGATGCAGCGGGTTGAAGTGCTCGACCTTTCCTACCACGGACTCACCCAAGGCGACACCGGTCGGCTGTTTCACACCGGCACCATGCCTGCCCCAGATCTGCTGCCGCTGCATGAGATTCTGAGCCGCTTGGAAAACACCTACTGCTCGTCGATCGGCGTCGAGTTCATGCACCTTCCAAACGAGGAGGAGAAAGCCTTCATCCAGGAACGCGTGGAGAAGACCCAGTGCGATCCGAGTTACTCGGTCGAGGAGAAGAAAAATATTCTCCGTCTGCTGACCGGGGCCGAGGGCATGGAGACCTATTTGCATAAAAAGTTCGTCGGCCAGAAACGCTTCTCGATCGAAGGCGGCGAGGCGCTGATCCCGATGATGGATGAAGTGATCCAGCGCGCCGGCGAACAAGGCGCGAAAGAAATTGTCATCGGCATGGCCCACCGCGGGCGCCTCAACGTGCTCGTGAATGTCATGGGCAAAAGCACCAAGGAACTGATAGACGAGTTCGAACACGGCGCAAAGCTGCTCGGCGATCGCATGACCGGCGACGTAAAATACCACGCCGGCTTTTCCTCCGATGTCTCCACCCCCGGTGGCCCGATGCACTTGGTGCTGGCCTACAACCCGTCCCACCTCGAGATCATCAACCCGGTGGTCGAGGGTTCGGTGCGGGCGCGTCAGGATCGCCGCGGCGGCGATTCCACCGCCAAGCGCCGCGAAGTGGTGCCGATTCTGATTCACGGCGACGCCGCCATCGCCGGCCAAGGCGTGGTCTACGAAACGCTCGCCCTGTCGCAGACGCGCGGCTACGGCACCGGTGGTTCGGTGCATATCGTGGTCAACAACCAGATCGGTTTTACGACGAGCAACACCGACGACTCGCGTTCGTCGACCTACTGCACCGATGTCGGTAAAGTCTCCAGCAGCCCGATTTTCCACGTCAACGGCGACGATCCCGAAGCCTGCGTGTTTGCCATGCAGTTGGCCATCGATTTCCGTATGGCATTCGGCCGTGATGTGTTCGTCGATCTCGTCTGCTACCGCCGCCACGGCCACAATGAGGCGGACGCACCGCGTGCCACCCAGCCGCGGATGTACAAAGCGATCACCAACATTACCACGACAATGAACAAGTACCGCGACACCTTGATCCGCGAAGGCAGTGTCAGCGAAAGCGAGGCGCAACAGATGGCGGACGACTATCGCGACGCGCTCGACGACGGACTGGAAGTGCATCAGAACCTGATGCCCGATTATCAGTATCCGCATTTGTCCGATTGGGCGCAGCATGCCGACGGCCACTGGTCCGAACCGGCGAAGACCGGCGTGCCCGTGAAAACCCTCACCAAACTCGGCGAACGCGTGGTCGATGTCCCCGACGACATCACGTTGCACCCGACGGTGCGGAAAATTTACGACGATCGCGCCAAGATGGTGCAGGGGGAGATCCCGATGGACTGGGGCTGTGCCGAGTCGCTTGCCTACGCGACCCTGCTCAACGACGGCTATCCAGTGCGCATGACCGGCCAGGATATTTGCCGCGGTACCTTCTTCCACCGGCACGCCGTGGTGCACGACATGACCACCGGCAAGATGCATACGCCGCTCAAGCATGTGCGTCCGACTCAGCCCAACTACTGCATCCACGACTCGGTGCTGAGCGAGTCGGCCGTGCTCGGATTTGAGTATGGCTACAGTGCCACGATGCCGCGCACGCTGGTGATCTGGGAGGCGCAATACGGAGACTTTGTCAACAACGCCCAAGTGGTGATCGACCAATTTATCTCCAGTTCGGAGCAGAAATGGAACATGCTCAGCGGTCTGGTCATGCTCTTGCCACACGGCTGGGAAGGGCAGGGTCCCGAGCACTCCTCGGCCCGCCTCGAACGCTTTCTACAACTCTGCGCGCAAGAAAACATGATGGTCGCCGTGCCCAGCACGCCGGCCCAAATGTTCCACCTACTGCGCCGGCAGATGTTGCGCAAAGTGCGCATGCCGCTGATCGTGATGAGTCCGAAGAGCATGCTACGGATGAAGGACTCGTTCGTCGACATCGCCGAACTCGCGTCCGGCGCATGGCAATATGTCATTCCCGATCCGAACGAAGACATCGACATCGAGAACGTCACCCGCGTGAGCATTTGTTCGGGCCGGGTGTATTACAACCTCGCGCGCATGCGGGCGGAGAAAAAGGTGGAGAACGTCGCCTTGGTTCGGCTCGAACAATTGTACCCGTTCCCCGATTTGGAAGTGGCGGCTGAGTTCAATAAATACCCGAACCTAAAAGAAGTGTTTTGGACCCAGGAAGAGCCGCGTAACCAAGGCGCGTGGTATCAAATCGATCATCAGTTGCGCCGCGTTTTGCCGGAAGGGGTCTCGTTGCGTTACGCCGGACGCATTCCTTGTTCGGCGCCGGCTGGCGGCAGCAAAGAGCGCCACAAAAAACGCGAAAAGCTCCTGCTCGAAGCCTCGCTCGGGTTACGCAACGACCTGACCGGCGAAGAGTCCACCAAGCGGACGCGTCCTGATTATCGATAATCTGAACGCCGGCAAATCTTCGGATTGAGTCGACCAAAATGATTGCCTACAAATACACCGACAACGTGGATTTTCAGGGTCTGTTAGTACTTGCTACCATCTCGGCATAAGATCGTGAATGGCAGTTGTATCGACCGAGACAAAATTGTAACTAGGCGTCCGGGTTCGCTCCTGACGCGCTTGTGCGCAACCCCAGCCCCTCGTATTTTAACGCTAGAACACCGGAGAACCAATTATGGCCGTGGACATCAAAGCACCTGAATTTCCCGAATCCGTCGAAGACGGCACCCTTGCCTCATGGCATAAACAAAACGGCGAAAGCGTCGAACGCGACGAGAAAATCGCCGACGTTGAGACCGATAAAATCGTGCTTGAAGTCTATGCCCTCGAAAGCGGCACGCTCGAAGTGTTGATCGAAGAAGGCGACACGGTGGAGCGCGACGCGATTCTCGCTCGTATCTCTGGTGGCTCCAACAAAGCATCGAAGAAAAAGGCGGCCGAACCCAAGAAAGCGGCCGAACCCAAGAAAGCGGCCGAACCCAAGAAAGCGGCCGAACCCAAGAAAGCTGCGACACCGCCCCCGGCTCCTCCGCCTCCACCCGCTGCTTCAACTCCGGCTGACTCTAACGGCGCTGCTGCGGCACTCGCCTTGAGTCCATCGGTGAAAAAACTTGTCCATGAACATGACCTCGATCCGGCCCAGATTACTGGCAGCGGAAAAGACGGACGCATCGTCAAAAAAGATGTGTTGGCCTTTATCGAGTCCGGAAGCTCTGCATCCGCTGCGCCGAGCGCCGCACCGCCGAAAAAGGCTGCCCCGGTGGAAGCCCAGGCTGGTGTGCGCCGCGTGCCGATGAGCCGCATTCGTGCACGGATTGCCGAACGTCTCAAAGAAGTGCAGAACACCGCTGCGATTCTCACCACCTTCAACGAGGTGGACATGAAACCGGTGATGGACATTCGTTCGCGCTACAAGGAACAGTTTATCGCCCAGTATGGGGTGAAGCTTGGCTTCATGTCGTTCTTCGTGAAAGCCGCAGTCGAAGCGCTTAAAAAGTACCCGGCGGTCAACGCCTCGGTCGAAGGTGACGAGATCGTCTACCACGAATATTATAACGTCAGCATCGCCGTTAGTTCGCCGCGCGGCTTGGTCGTCCCGGTGATCCGCAATGCCGATCAAATGACCTTCGCCGACATCGAACGCGAAATCCGCGTCCTCGCCGAAAAGGCCCAAACCGGAAAACTCACCCTCGAGGAAATGGTCGGCGGCACGTTTACCATCACCAACGGCGGCACCTTCGGTTCGATGTTGTCCACCCCAATTCTGAACGCCCCGCAAAGTGCCATCCTCGGCATGCACAACATCGTCAAACGCCCTTGGGTCGTCGGCGATGACATCGCCATCCGTCCGATTATGTATCTGGCCGTCAGTTACGATCACCGGATCGTGGACGGCAAAGAAGCCGTGAGCTTCTTGGTGTCGATCAAAGAGTCCTTGGAGCAGCCCGAAAAACTACTGCTTCAGTTGTAGTTCGGGAACGGGGACACACCCCGTGTATATTCCGCCCGCATATTGACCAGATCGCCACCTAAGTGACGTCCTCGTTCCGACCGGATCCGAACTGGATGAGGTCGAACGGAGACGCAGACCGGTCGGCCGTTCTTGCCCAACAAACCTAGGGCTGCGCTGCGCTTGCCCTAGGCTACACTGTTTAACCCCGTTGGGGCCGCGGGCGCTACCAGCGCCAGTTGACGCCAACCCGCAGCATGGCGTGGTCAAAGTCAAAGCCCTGCGAGGCGCGAACGCCCGGCGGGGTGATCCCATCGGCCGTGGTGGTCGCGACGCTGAGGGTGGCATCGGTGTCGGCGACGGTGTAACGCAGATCGGTGAACAGTTCCCAGTGCACGCCGACCGCGTAGTCGAGTCCGGCCATCAGATGCCAACCCCAGGTGTCGTCGATGTCGACATCCACATCGGCGAGGGCGATTCCCAAGCCGTCGATGGCGTTGTCGAGACCACCGACATCGGGGGAAAAGTTAAAGTAGTCGATGCCGCCGCCGACGAACCCGTTGACCCGTTCGTTGTCGCCCCAGACATTCCATTTTCCGGACAGTGAAAAATTGTTGGCCGTGAGGTCTGCGCTGGCGTTGGGAACGCCGAGGTCGCTCAATCTGCCGGACTTGTAGGAGTCGTCGAACCGGGTGAACGCGAGTTCGGTCGAAAATTCTGGGTTCCAGTGATAGTCGAGCTGAGCACCGTAGGCGAGGTTGTTGTCCTCGACATCGCCGAACAAGGGAAGACCGATGTGCAGACCGGCTTCGAGGTGTTCGCGGATATCGTGTTGGTGTCCGCCGTGGGCGAACAAGCTGGCGGGCATGGTGAGGGCGAGCGTGGCGAGGGCGAACAGGAAGGTCGAAAAAAGTTTCATAATAGAAGGTCGGCGGATGTTTGTGAGAAACCTATAAGCGGGAAACGTTGAATGCAAAGCGGTTTTTTCTCGCGGCTGTTTTGGCAAAACGGTCAGGCGAGGCCGAGCGCTGGCAGAAAGTCACTGACGGAATCAATGACGATGTCGGCTTGTTCGCGTTCGAGCTCGTCGCGTCCGCGAAAGCCCCAAGCCACACCGAGCGAGGGCATGCCGGCGTTTTTGGCAAAGCGGATGTCGGGCGCACCGTCTCCCACATAAAGAATCTCGGACGCGGCACAGCCCCAAGCATCGGTGATGTGTTTAGCGACTGTCGGATCCGGCTTCAGCGGCACATCTGGGAACGCGCCGCGGATCGGGTCGAATGGCATGTCTGGGAAGAAGTGCGCCACCATCTTTTGGGTGAACGGATCCGGTTTATTGGACAGGACGCCGATGCGCAGGTCGGCGTGGTCGTCGCGGAGGGTGTGTAAAAGTTCGGGAATGCCGGGGTAGGGCGCGGTGGCGTTCGCCCAGCCGGTGGCGTAGGTGGCGCGCATGCGTTCGAGCGCGGTGTCGATGATCGCGTCATCGCGATGGGTTTCGGGCAGGGCGCGTTCGATCAGTTTCCGGGCACCGTTGCCGACAAAATGACGAAAGGGCGGCAAGGGATGTTGCGCTACGCCGAGTTCCCAGAGGACATGGTTGGTGGCGGCAGCAAGATCGGCGAGCGAGTCAATCAGGGTGCCGTCGAGGTCGAAGAGAATGCCGTGGAGTTTCATGGGGTGTTAGTAGCGCGTCGTTTGAAATATGAAATTTTAAATTCGAAATTTCATGCGGATGCGCGGTGCGGGATGCGAGGTGCGGTCGCGAATGTGGTCGCGAATGTAGTACCGTGCTTCCAGCCGGTATCGAACCAACCGTGCTTCCAGCCGGTTGGGGTTAGCGCAGAGGAAAGAGAAGTGGCCCGGCTTCGGCATCGGCCGGGGCCCAAGGGTTCCCCCAGTGGTTCCGCGCCGCGGCGGTCCACCTGGCCCGCGATGGGCGTCGTATGAAAAGGACAGGAAGGATCACTTAGGCCAAATTCTGGCTCCATGGGATTCGAGTGATATGAAATCCGAACTTCGAAATACTGCCGCGCACATTTCCCGATTCTTCCACCTTGACAGTGCCCCCCTCCAGAAGTACCTCCCTGCTCATACGGTTCCGAAGTGGCTCAATGGTAGAGCGGGTGGCTGTTAACCACTAGGTTGTAGGTTCGAGTCCTACCTTCGGAGCCAATTAATTT
>ENA-ORXR01000457-ORXR01000457.1-marine-metagenome-genome-assembly--contig:-NODE-457-length-55722-cov-6.505382_pt1 | contig 55722 bp, 44 predicted proteins | sample MGYA00237866_ERZ511479 | MGnify/ENA metagenome assembly ERZ511479 | reverse complement strand
TCCCACTACATAGTTTCGAGACGGTATAAAACATATTAAGGACGGTTGTCAGTGTCCCTCTTCTGCATTCATTCGATATTCATTCCGGTATAAATAGTGTCGAGTTCACAAAACTTATATTGTGAAGAGAAGCGCCAAATGAATAAATTCATAATACTACTAACTCTTTTTATTCTTCTACCATTTCAAACTATGGCTAAGGATTTTCCCGACGCTATTACAGAAGTTAAAAATGGAATGACTCTAGCTGAAGTGGAGGCGGTTTTAGGTGCACCCATAGCCGTAGGTAAGCCTACACGTCCCGATGATGACGCTGAGCAAACTAATAAAGTTTGGGTAGATTTTTACCATGCCACAGAATGTAGAGTATATTTAAGAAAACCAAAGAAGGTGAGTAAAAGAAATTATTCTTGGCTTATTGTTATTTACTCCAAGGATGTAACAATTTCATTCAACGCTAGACTTCATCCGCTACCTTATTGCAATGGCGACTTCCGACATTAGGAATTAAGCACGTTTCCAAAAAATTGTTTTGGGATAATTAGCTCTCAGTGGTTTTAACTAAAAACACCTTCCAACTCACTCAGCATGGCTTTTTCGTAATTGGTCTGCATCAAGAGCTTAAAGGTCATTTTTTTGGCTTTCATATGTCTCTTGCAGAATATCAAAGAGTCGTCCATTTCATGTCGTGGACAAATGGCTCATCCTTAAAGTCCAGCGTGTGCATGGCATTCTCCTCGATTTTCTGGTAATCTAAAGTACATGACAGAAACGTAAAGCAAAAAAGGTGTGAAATAATGTTGGAAATTGAACATGATAAAACTGGGAAGGAGCAGCCCTATATCGAATGGCAACAGACTGAAGGCGTTTTTAAGCGTGCATGGATTCAGAGAAGAGAAGGCGATAAAGACTGGGCAGGAACAGGGCGCTATTTGAATGTTGTGCGGTGCCAAGAAAAGGGCCGCGTGGGCGGTAATGCAACAGACTTTCCCATCTGGAATGATTTATCAGATGAAGAGATATTGCGGGCATTTGTTCATTCCGTCTCAGCGATAACTGGAGCAAAGCTCATTTAAGCATCCTCAGTTTCCTTGGCTGTGACCGCCTTGGCTTTTGGGGTTTGTTCTATGGCGCGGGTCATTCGGAAACGGCCTGTGAAAACCCCGATAATGCTCCAGCTGCCTGTGATGAGATGCCCGTCATCTGATAGAGCCCCTTTATAGATAATTTTGTCGCGAATAGATGAGGTGTTTGTGTAGCTCTTGGTAAAGCTGACATCATGCCCGCTCACTTTGCCAAATAAATCTGCGATGAGAATTTGCCCGGCTTTGACGTCAAAGGTATTTTGTTCCGTGCTATGGCCAAACAGCGTTGTGCCCGTTTGAGTTAGCTCTGCATCGAAGCTGACTTTAGCTGGGCTGCCCGCGCCGTAATTATATTCGCCTGTCCAAAAGCCGGTGACATTCATCGCTCTAAAATACTTTCATCAATAGAATTTTAGACACGATAGAATGCATCCCACATTCACGCGCCCTAAAAAACGACAGTCATCCTGATGTTATCCGAATAATAGCCGCTCATTACGGCTTGTTTTTTGAAAATGCGGCCATAGACGCTTTTAATTGCGATACGTGTCGGGGCTATGAGAACTATGACGCCTGCGCTTGAGGTGCCTGTTACGCCGTCGCCCCAGACGGTGCTATATGAGGGGTCTGTGTAGAGTTGATAGGACAAGTCGTCCAATGACCCGCTACTCGCGAGCGCGCGGTTATAAATGTCACCGGATTGGCCTGCGGACATACGAATTTCATAGGGGATTGTTGTGCCCGGGGGGCCGAAACACCTGATGACGATGACGGCGGCTGAGTCGGTATGGCTCTCAATGAAAGGGCGGTAGGTGCCAAAACTTAGCATCGTGAAGGAGGTTGTGCAGCTGACTTGAGCGGAGGCTTCAGGGGCCATTGTGAGCATGGTAAGCGCGCCTATCACAGCGCCTCTTTTCATCATGTGGGCAGTCTTGTTCATGCCCTTTTCCTAGACTTTAATTTTGGAGTCGGCACAGAGGTGACGACCGCTTTGGGGACTGATTTTAATTTTGGCGTTGGTATTGAGGCCAATAGTTGATTTGGCTTTGGAGGTGATAACGGCTTTGGTTTTGGCTTAGGCTTAGGCGCAGGTGCAGGGTCTGCTACGAAGGCGAGCAGAAGCTCTTGTGCAGAGTCTACTACCGGCTCTACGACTGACGCGGGAGTCTGTTTTTTCACGGGTTTTAGTTTCGATCCGGGTTTCAAGCTTGGCGCTGGCACTGAAGATGCTGCGGGCTTTGCGGCTGACGCGAGGACAGATTTTTCGGCTGATTTTGGCGCAGGTGTAGACTGTTTTTGCTCAAATGTTTTTAGCTCAGATGTTTTTAACTCAGGCGTCTTCAGCTCAGATTTCTGTGGTTCAGGCGTCTTGGAGCCAAATTTTAATCTTGGTGTCGGTATTGACGCTAATGCCAATTTAGTGACTGATTTTAATTTTTGTACTGGCAAGGCGGCTAATAGCGGATCTGAAGCCTGTTCGGGCGCTGACACTAGGGCCGGTTGCGGCCATGACTTCCCTACAGGCTTTGTGATTGAGGCTAAAAGGATAGGCTCTGCCGATGACTCTGCTTCGGGCTCCGGCATTTTTTTCGATTTTGGCTCAGATTTTGCTTTTGGCTCAAACTTTAATCTTGGTATTGGCACGCGTTCTGCGACTAACACAGCCGCGGGCTCTAACTCTGGTCTTGCATGTGGTCCTGTCGTGACAAAAATTTCCCGGCTTTGACGAAGCTCTTTAACGGTCATTTCCGCGAGCAAGTCTTTCCCAAAAATTTGTACAATATCATCCTCATCGGCTTGGCTTAGAAAGGCGCGTCCGCCATAGCCTACCACACTCCGGGTTCCGGCATTTTTGAGGCCTACGGTCAGTCCCAGCTCGATGGTTTTGCCGTCAGTTTCCAGAACCTCAAAGGATAAAGACGAATCCGCCGTGATGTCGAAAGTGGCCTCGACGACCCCGCGGCGCGGCGGCACAACATCAATGGACGTATCGCCGACGGTATAGTCGAGCGAGATCTGATCTGGCGAGATTGAAATCGTATTGGATTGGAAGGGGCGCAAATTGGTGACCAATATTTCGCCGTTCTTATTGGTTTTTCCAATGTCGCGGAAGTCTTTGAAAACGGTTTGACCGGGAAGGCCAGGTGTTTTGACAAGCGCAAAGCTATCCCCGATTTGCTCTCTAAAGCTTAAGTTACCGCCGACCCCGATAACGCTACCGCGTGTGCCTACCGCAAAATCATTGGTCGAGCCAAGCTTACTCGCGCTGGCATAATATTCGCCGTAATCGGAGAGGTAAGAGGCATCCCCCCGTATCAGCGCCGGGCCGTCACCTGCGCTAGCAAAGGCGGAATATTGCCAATCATTTCGCCCAGCCCGTGATTTACCAGCATTGACCGAGGCGCGCTGCAAATCACCGGCACTCTCTAAAGCGGCGCGGCTGTAATATTTGTCCCACGCATAGCGCAGTCCCAGGCTAAACCCAAAACTATCCTGCGCGAAATCTTTAAAACTATTGGCAAAAAGGGCCGGGCCGTTTTTGATATTGTAATCCCAACCGGCGGTTAAGAAGCTGCGCTTTGACAAAATATCATCATTGCGCTCATTATAGGTCAGTCTGAAATTACCAAGATCAGTCCTGCGGCTGGCACGGACGAACCATTGGCGATCCGCAAAGGGAACGCCTTTTTCACTCGCCAAATCGCTATAATCGGAGGAAGCAAAGCGGGCTTGGGCTTGAATAGAGCCATTTTTGCTTCTGCGCTCAAACCCGGCGCGCAATTGCGTGCCAAAACCTTCTGAACGGCTGTCACTTGCGGAAAGCGATAGGGACAAAGCGCCGAGGGAGTTAAGGGTGAACAAGCCGCCTGCGCCTGCCGTATTTACGCGCCCGCTAACTTCTGCTGCTGTTTCCAAGGTAAACCAGTTATTGACCCCGTAACGCGACGTGGCCGTGCCGATAAGGTAATCTTCATAGTTATTTTCTAGCCCATTAAATGTGCGCGGCACGCCCGCGCTGAAACTGTAATCATGCACGCCCTTGGCCAAAGCGCTTCGGGCGGAAAAGAAATTTAAATTCTCAACGCGCTCAACGCCCAGCGCGTCGCGTATGCGCACTTGAACAAGATTGACGCCGTCAGCCTGTTCTGGCGTGATAAGCTCAACTCCGGGATTGACGGTCCGAACGTCTTGGGTGACGCCGTTAACGACAACCTCGATTTCAGATTCTTCTTTGAGCAAGGTTTGAAGCTGCGCGAAAGGACGTTGATTATCTTCCGGGCGCAGGGAGAAGTCCCGTCCATATTGCACCCCGACAAAAGTCGACCTGCGTCCCCAAGACGGCGCGCGGTAGAAATTATCGCCAACACTAAGCCGGGTCAGATTGTCATAAAAATCCCGTTCAAATAAGGTTTGAAGCCGAATAATATCCGTATCGCTGTCACTGGCATTAACAACCATACTGTGATCAAAAACCCAGCCGTTTCGCGTGGCGATAATATCCGCATTCCCAAAAAAAGTGTCATGCGTTGAGTCGGGGCTATTCACGCGCTGATAGCTCAGCCCATAATCGAGTATAATCGCCGGAAGTTCGCGTGAGAGCTCGGGCGCTGCAGATAATTCATATCGGCTTAGCTTTGGATTTTCTTCGGCTTGATAAAGGTCAAGTTTTTGGTCATTTTCATCAAAGCGGTAATCAATCGGAAAGTTAGCCCCAATTTCGACTTCGCCTTCATCGTCCACATTAAAACCGGCTTCTCTAAGATATTGAGCAGGCACATAGGCGCGGCCTGTCTTATCAATACGTAAATCCGCCAACACCTCTGTGGGATTGGCATTGACATATATATCAACGAGATAGTCTCCGGCTGTATTAGAGCCTAGCGAAAATGGCGATCCTGCATAGCCCAAACAGGCCAGCATAACCCCGCCGCATAGAAAACGCCTAAACATCTTACTTTAGCGGATCTGTAAAGCGCTCTTCACCGATGCTGTAAGACACAGTGTCAGGGGCTGCGGGTGCTTTAAGAATGTCGGCTGATATTGTGGCGCCCGGCAGAACATAAATCAATTGAGGTCTAAGCGCTGTGTTACTCACTTCTTGCGCGGCAAGCTCGCCGGCTTTTGGCGCTGGGGCAGGGGCAGGCGTGTTGGCCACATCCGCCGCATTTTCCAGTTCCACGGCATAGATGCGCGCATATGAGGACCCGTTATTGGTAATGGCGAGCTGTTTCGTTTCCCCGCTCTGAGTCAAATCAAAGGCCAAGCCGTCACCATCAGAAACGTCTGAGGCAAACATCGACACGATATAGCGCACGCGCATATTCATGCCGGCATTTTTCTCAGAGAAAGCCGAATCAACTTGTTCCGTTGACGGCAGTTCGTCCAAGACAATTCTCCAAATGCCTTCACCGTCCGTATCTGGCAAGCGCATACGTATTGTTTTTTCTTCGCCGGGATCAAGTTCGAAAAATTCAGGGGCGTAACGGATATCCGCCGCCTCCGTCATGATATCGGCGCCGTCTTCTTGGCTCCAATTATAAATTCTCACCTGAATGAGAACCTTAGATGAACGAGAAGACCCGACTTTCAATGAAGCCGGGCCTCCAGATTCGGATACCGTCAATAATATGGGGGAGATAGAAATTCCCTCTGCATAAGCAGGTGCGGCTGTCAGACATAATCCGAGCAAACCGAGTAAAAATTTCTTCAACATATGTGAGACCTCCTAAAAGTCTCACATTACTCCCATAAAATTCCTAATAAGGACTGAACTAGCCTTAACAGAGCGTGAATTAATAAGTGACAGTAACAGTCACGCTGTCTGAGTAAGCGCCGGCAGCTTCCGGTCCTGATGATGTCGCGCCATAGACTGTGAGCGTTTGTGTTGGTCCTACGCCAGAAACAGTCGAACCGACCGTGCCGTCACCCCAAACTGTTGTGTTGGCTGCATCTGTGTAAAGCTGATAGTCGATTGTATCTCCAAGACCATTATCCATCTTGCGATCATTGATATCGGCCGTAGTTCCGCCGTCTAGCGCAACGGCGAATGGCGAGAAGACAGTACATGTAACAGCGATGCTGCCATTGCCATTTACGTTAGTCAGTCCGACTTCACCAAAGGTGACAGGCGTTGTAGCAACGCTACAGACGTTAGTTACAGTTGCTTCGACAACAAGTGTGCCTGTTGATTCAGCTGCGATAGCATTGCTTGATGCCAATGCTAAGGCCATTGGACACAATAGAGCCGCAATTTTAATTTGATTTTTCATGATATTCCCACCGTTTAGTTAGTTAGTTAGGATGCTAGCTATAAGGAGGGAAGTTTAAGGTCAGCTAAAAAATCAAAGTTAAGAATGAGTGATTCTTTCCGGAGGGTTGAACGCTTACATTATATACACAAACCGCAAATCTGCAGTGTTAGGCCCTATGGCGGCTTTGATAATTTGCGAAGAAATGTAATGCGAAAATCACGCGGCGCTCACTTGGGTCAGCTCTGTAAGCCGCAAAATCGATAATTCCGATTGCGCGTGAATTAAATTCTCGCGGTCTATGAGGCGTGATAATGACCCAGGATATCGACCCTGACTAGCCACTCATTCTGCTCTTATTCCGCTGGCACGCTTGTGGGGGATAGCACTTTGGGCTCATCTGCTGCGTTAGCTTGGGCTTCGAGCTTGCGGGCGACATCTTGAGAGGAGCCTGACCCTCTGGCTATGAAGGCATAGGCCGTGGGCACGAATATGACCGTGATGGCCGCCGCGGCGATGACCCCAAAGAGGATGACATAACCAATGGCGGCGCGGGTTTCTGCGCCTGCGCCTGATGACAAAATGAGCGGGATACTCCCGGCGGCGGTGGTCAGACTGGTCATGATGATAGGCCTGAAGCGCACTTGAGCCGCTTCTTTGATAGCGGCCTCAAATTCTTTGCCCTCATCGCGTAATTGATTGGCAAATTCGACAATGAGAATCCCGTTTTTAGCGGCCAGACCGATCAGCATGATGAGGCCAATTTGCGTATAAATGTTGATGGTATTGCCTGACATCCAAAGCCCTAAGAGCCCGCCCGCGACCGTCGCAGGGACACAAAGGACAATGATGAGAGGATGGCGGTAGCTTTCAAATTGCGCGGCCAAGACGAGGAAGACGATAATCAAACCGACAGCAAAAACGAATATCATCGAATTGCCGCTATCCTGATAATCCAGCGATTGCCCCTTAAAGCCTATGGTTGCCTCATCGGGCAGCACGTCGCGGGCGATCGTGGTCATACTGTCCAGAACGGAGCCCAGCACCGCGCCGTCCTCAAGGTCGGCTTCAATGGTGATGGCGCGCACGCGGTTATATCGGTTTAGGCTCGCGCTATCGGCGATGGATTCAATGGTGACCAGATTGGACATGGGTATGAGCTGGCCAGAACGGCTGGAACGCACATAAATATTATCAACATCGCTTGGGCTGTTTTGCTCGGACCGAACACCTTCAAGGATGACATCATATTCCTGTCCGCGATCAATATAGGTTGTCACATTTCGGGAGCCGAGCATGGTTTGCAGGGTTGAGCCGATTTCATTGACGGTCACGCCAAGATCGGCGGCGCGGTCATAATTAACCTTCACGCGAAATTGCGGCTGCGTTTCCTTATAGTCCCAATTAATATCGGCAATGCCGGGATTATTGGCCTCAAGCGCGTCAACAAATGTATCGCGCCACTGCGTGAGAACTTCGTAGGAGGGTCCGCCAATGACGAATTGAACAGGCTTTCCTGTGCCGCCGCCAAGGCCTTGGCGCATCCGTGCAAAGGCGCGAATGCCGGGCAGGTCAGACATCTTGCCATTGACTTCTTTGATGATCTCATCTGCCGGGCGGCGATTGGCCCAATCATCAAGACTGACAATGACAAAGCCTGCGTTGAATGAATTGCCGCCAAAGCCTGGCGCGCGAATGAGAAGGCGCTGCATTTCGCCCGTCTCGGTATAGGGGAGCAGGCGGCGCTCAATCTCGTCGAGATAGCGTTCCATATAATCAAAGGACGCGCCTTCGGGGCCGCGTATGCTGACGAAAAAGCCGCCGCGATCTTCCGTCGGGACATATTCTTGCGGAATGGTTTTCGTAAATTGCCACGCGCCCGCCATGAGCAGAAGCAGCGCCAGGCCAACACCGAAGGGGCGCAGTAAAATCTTATCAATAATCCAGCCATACCCTTTCAGCACAAAGCCAAATCCGCGATCAATGGCTTGTGGTATTTTAGCAAAGATGCCTGTGTCAGGTTTATCAGATAGCAGCTTCGAGGCGAGCATCGGCGTGAGCGTAAGCGCCAAGAGACTTGAAAACAGCACAGCTCCTGAAATTGTAAAAGCAAATTCACGGAAGAGCTGACCAATCTCGCCTTGAATAAAGGTGATGGGTACGAAGACGGCAATCAAAACAAGGGTTGTCGCAATGACGGCAAAGCCGACTTGGCGCGTCCCGCGATAGGCGGCGACCAACGGCGTCTCGCCTTCTTCGTCAATACGGCGCACGATGTTCTCCAACACGACAATGGCGTCATCCACGACAAGACCAATGGCCAGAACCATCGCCAGAAGCGTGAGCAAGTTAATCGAAAGACCCAGCGCAAAGAGAACGGTGAAGGTGGAAATGATGGAAATAGGAACAGTAATCGCCGGAATAATCGTCACCCTGACACTGCCTAAGAAAAGAAAGATAACAAGCGTCACCAAACCCACGGAAATAAAGAGCGTTTTGTAAACTTCTTTAATCGAGGCGGAAATAAAGACGGAGCTGTCATAGCTGCGTTCAATGGACATGCCTTCGGGCAGGGTTGGGTTAATCGTATCGACTAAGTCGCGCACATTTTGCGCCACATCGACGGTGTTGGCGACGGATTGTTTGACCACGCCAATGCCGACCATAGGCACGCCATTGCCGCGAAATAAATTCCTGTCCTCAGTTGTGCCTTTGACGACACGTGCGACATCGCCGAGCCGTACCAGATAGCCGTCATCACCTTCTGCAATGACAAGGTTTTTAAAGTCATCTGGCGTCAGGAATGAACGGTCAATACGCATCGTGTAAGTTCGTTTTTCACTTTCCAAGGTTCCTGCGGGCGACTCGATGTTTTCTGATCTGAGCGCGGTCGAAATATCTGAAACCGTTAGATTGCGCGCGGCCAGTTTGCGTCTGTCAATCCAGACCCTGAGCGCGTAATTGCGCGACCCGCCGACACGCACACGCGCCACACCGTTCAAGGCTGAGAAACGGTCAACAAGGTTGCGCTCTGCATAATCTGAGAGCTCTGACGTGGTCAGGTCGGTACTGGCCAGATTATGCCAGATAATCACATCATCATTTGAGTCCGCTTTTTCGACTTCTGGCGGGTCAGCGTCTAAGGGGAGGTTATCGGCAATGCCCGAAATCCTATCGCGAATATCATTAGCCGCCGAGTCGATGTCTCGTCCCACATTAAACTCAAGGCTGATACGAGAGCGCCCATCTGACGAGGTAGAGTTGACAGTACGAATACCTTCGATACCGGCAATGCGTTCTTCAATCAGTTGGGTGATACGGGTTTCAACCACAGAGGCTGAGGCTCCGCTATAATTTGTGTCGATTGTAACGATAGGGGCGTCAACATCGGGATATTCACGTAAGGACAGGCGGTCATAGGAAATAATTCCAAAGATAATCAAAAGTAATGAAATGACCGACGCAAAGACCGGTCTCTTGACGGAGATATCGGAAATTATCACGGGTTAGTTTCCTGTTGCGCTTTGGTCGGAGGCGCTTGAGGTGCTGCTTCCGCCTTTTGCCGCGTTTAAAATATCTGGAGACTGTATTTTAACAGGCGCGCCGTCTCTGACTTGGAGTAAGCCCTCAACGACAATACGTTCGCCAGATGTGACGCCGGATTTTACTTCAATCAGGCCGTCTTGAAATGTGCCGATTTGAATCTCTTTACGTTTGGCAATCAGGGTATCGCCCTGTGCTTCGACGACATAAATGAAATTACGCGGCCCGACAGGCTGCACGGCTTCTTCGGGCACGGCGGGAACTGTGCGAGGGTCGGCCTTGACGGTCACAGTCATGAACATGCCCGAGACCAGAACACGGTCTGCATTTGGCAGGGTCGCCCGCACAGTGACGGCGCGCGTGACAGGATCAATCGCATTATCAACAGATGTAATTGTGCCCGCAAATATGCGGCCGGGTAAATCATCCGTTGTCGTGACAATCTCTGACGTCGTATTTAACAGGCGCAGGAAGGTCGAGGGGACATCAAATTCCAAATTCATTTCGCTATCATCGACCAGGCGCGCGACAACACTACCCGGCTGAACAAAGGAGCCGACGCTGACTTGGCGAAAGCCGAGGACGCCGTCAAAAGGCGCGACCAGAACACGGTCTTTTTGGCGGGACAGCACAGCGTCCTTTTGCGCAATGGCACTATCGAGCGTGCCTTGCGCGTCATCGACTTCGGCTTGGCTGACGGCTTTGCTGGCGATGAGGCGGTTCATGCGGGCGAGCTGTTGGCGGGCTTCTGCGACGCGGGCCTCTTCGGCTTCGACAAGCGCGCGTTGTTCGCGTTGTGCGAGGCGCAGTAAGACCTGTCCTTTTTTCACCCGCTGCCCATCTGTAAAATAAAGACTGGCAACACGGTCAGCCGCATTTAGCGTCAAATTGACTTGCTCTTTGGGCGCCAGTGTTCCGAGGGCTTCGATACGCGATTCAAATTCATGTGTTTGTAAGGTCTGTACGAAAACATTTGCCGTGCGTGGCCCCGATCCGCCCCGGCTGGCCGTCTCGTCAGATTTTCCGCCGCAGGCAGAGATAAGTACAGCGCCTAATAAGCTTAAGCAAAGTGAATTTAAGTGAGTCATAGTGTTTGGCTTTCTAGCACATCTGCCGTGTTAGAGATCGCCGCTTTTGGGGCTAGCGCGAGGTCAGGATCAGAGTCAGGGTCAGTGTAACGAATATCTTGCAATTCTTTATCCGACCACATACCGCCAAAGGCCCGGTAAGCGGAGATGGCATAGGTGGTCATTAAAATATCATTCTGAACAAGGTCATCGCGCGTTTCCAGCAATGTGCGCTGGGCATCCAGAACATCCAGAAAATCATCCAGCCCTTCTTGGAAGCGCAATTGCGCGAGGTTGAGGGCTTTCTCAGCGGCTTCGCTGGCCCCCACCAAATCATCGCGGCGCTCAAGCTCGCGTTTATAAAGCGCTAAAGAGCTCTCCACATCTGACAAAGCGTCAAAGACCGTTTGTTCATAGGTCGCAATCGCCGCGCGGGTCTGCATATCATTTATGTCGATATCTGCGCGGACACGCCTTAAATCAGGACCTTCCCACGATATGCCGGGGCCGATGTCAAAACCCAAACTGTTTACATTCGAGACATCGCGCAGGCTGTCAAAGAAACTATTCAGGCTGGCATTAAAGGTGACGACGGGGAACAGCCGGCTGCGCTCAACTTCGCCAAGAGCAAGTTGCTGGGCAATACGCGCTTCGGCGGCGCGGATATCAGGACGGCGGCGAATGAGGTCAGCTGGGGTGCCCGAGTTGAGCGGGCCGCGATGGACGGGAATATCCCCGGTCTGCAATAAAGGGAGTATGATAGGACGTGGGTTGCCCGCCGCGATACTGGTCAAAGCGGCCAAGCGTGTGCGCGCTGTTTCGACATTGGCGCGAAAGACGGGCAGGGAGGCCCGCGTGGTCAGGTAAAGCGACTCGGCCCTGTTAAAGTCCAAATCATTTGATCGTCCAGCATCGGCAAGCTCGCGCAATAAGCCCAAGCTTTCAGCTTGCAGCTCCGCGCTGGCTTCGGCGACTTTTAATCTTTGCTGCGCTCCGCGTAAATCGACATAGGCTTGCGCCGTTTGCGAGGCGACAAGCACGGCGATATCGCGTTTGGTTTCTGCCATGGCGGCACGGTTAAGTTCAGCTGAGCGAATTTGCGCGTCAATACGGCCAAAGGCGTCATATTCCCAAGAGGCAGAGAGCGCCCCGCTAAGGTTCAAGTCAACATCTGATAAACCGTTTCTGTTACCCAGACTAAGATCCGCTGAACTTCCCGCGTTGTAAGAGCGCTCTAATCTGGCGCGCTTTAAAGTGCTATCGGCGACGGCAAGATTTGCGCGGGCGGCTTCCAGTGTTCTGTTTTCTTTCAGCGCCAATTCGACAAGCGACACTAGGGCCGGGTCATCAAATTGCCGCCACCATGTCGGCGTGACGGTTGCGGTCTCGTCCATCGCAAAGACAAAGGTGCTGCGCGCGGGTGTGATCGCGTCAAATTCAGGCGCGGCAGGCACATCAATAGAGGCGCAGGCCATCAGGCATAGCAAGGGAGCCATTTGCAAAGATTGCGGAAAAGACGTTTTGAAAATTTTCACTAACCCGTGACCTTATGCATGACTTTATAAACCTGTTTACGCATAAAAACGGGCTTAGGGTGTTAAATAACCGTAGCGTTGGATGATAGATAGGATAGCCTTCCAATCAGAGTAAAGTTATTCTTGTTCACATGAAGTTGATGTGCGGCGATCTTGAACGACATAAGGGCGGCATAAGAGATAAATATTATGGGAACATCTGCCGTTCAGTTGACCGGCGGGGGCTTTTCTGCATCTTCTTAATTGTAGAATATAGGTTTTGATGTGTTTAAACGAATGACCATAGTGGCTGCCCTGACCTTGCTGACAGGTTGCACGGCCTCAGGCGCATTAGAAAATACAGCGGAAGAGACTACCCGGATGTCTCATGAACAAGCCTCAGACAAACAAAAGCAAGACACACATCCTGCAGGGTCAATTCTGACGTTAAACACAGTGATGACGTCGGAAGGTGTGGAATGTCCTGCCGTCCGCGGAGCTGATGGGCTCACAAATGATGACGGCGCAGCTTCGGGCACAATTATAGTAACTGACGTCAATCTAACCTTTAGCGGAAGCGCTATTAGAGATGATGATCTGGAAGCCTTCTGGATAATAAAAGCTCTAGGACATGAATCGTGCTAGGAGTCATGGGCAAGCGGTTATTCATCATAAAACTCATGCTCTGTATGGTTTGATAAATAGATTAAGAGCGGCTTTTAAAGATTTGGAAATAGAGACCTGTGCGTCTGACGGGGCGCGTCCTGATGACGGCATTTTGAAACATATTGACCGTATCTGGACGTCAGATGTAAATGATGCGCATGACCGGTGTCCAATATCACACGCATTTCATCTGTCAGTTACTATCACCCCGATTCAAAGGGCTATTCTAAAGTGAAGCGTTCTGTTAGCATGGCGGAGCGCTAGGGCGCAGAGGGGCTCATGACATCGAAATTTGTGCCATGGTCTGAAGCTATTTGAATCGGGGGCGGTATCATTTCTAATACTTTCAAATATGCTGGATTTATATCATATGCTCATACTGATGAAGCTGTGGCGGCGCGTCTGCATAAGGCGCTAGAAACTTACCCTGTTCCAAAAGCATTAAACCAAAAGACACAGGGCAGAATGGGGCCAATTTTTCGGGACACGACCGAGTTAACCGCTCATCACAGCCTGTCTGAGAAAATTCGGGAGGCCGTACAATCTTCACGGTTTTTAATCGTCATTTGTTCTCCAGCCGCGAAAAAATCCCATTGGGTCAATGAAGAAATTCGGCTTTTCAGATCGCTTCATGGCGAGGGCTCTATTCTTTGTGTTCTGGCGGAAGGCACGCCAGATCTATCATTTCCGCCCGCGCTTCTGGAGGAAGGGCGTGAACCATTAGCTGCCAATCTAAGCGGCGGAAAGGACGGCTTCAAACTGGGGACAACGCAATTGGCCGCATCCATGCTCGGCGTGGGGCTTGATAGCCTTATCCAAAGAGAGAGCAAGAGACGGCGTCAACGTCTGCAAATCATTACCGCCTCTGCCTTGGTCTTTTCAGGGGTTATGGGCGTGACGACCTTCACCGCCATAGAAGCCCGCGACGAAGCGCAGGAAAGCCGCGCCCAAGCCGAAGGCTTAGTGGAATTTATGATCACTGATATGAAAGACAAATTGGCACCTGTTGGGCGTCTTGATATCCTCGATAGTGTCGGAGACCGGGCCGTTAAATATTATGACGCTCAAGACATATCAAAATTACCGGATGAAAGCCTTTTAAGACAAGCGCGCGCCCGCCATATTTTGGGGCAGGTGGCCATAGATGCCAAACAAAAGGGTGATGCCGTCAGAGAGATTGAGGCCGCCGCGCGTTTAACGGAAGAGGTCTTAAAACGAAACCCAAATGATAGTGATGCTATTTTCGCCCATGCGCAAAGTGAATATTATCTCGGGGATCTATATTACAATCTTGGGAATTTGGACCGCCAATTAAAACATTGGACACATTACAATTCACTGGCTCAGAAACTTTACAAAACTGACCCTTCAAATATCGATTGGATTATGGAAGCGGGTTACGGTGAGAGTAATTTAGGTAAAGTCTTCATGATCCAAAAGCGGTACAAAGACGCCTTCGGTCATTTTAAATTGGCTATCGGGTATTATAACCAAGCGTTGGAGAAAAACCCTGACGACCGTAAGGCTTTAACATCCTTGGCCAATGCTAATGCAGGGGCTGCAAAAACAGCGTTTATCGTTGAAAACACAAAGGCCGCCTTGGAATTTCGGACACAACAAATAGAAATTTATAACGATATACTTGCGAATGAGCCTAATAATGTTTGGTTGATATTTCGCCGAGCAAATGCTCAAGCAGGCATTGTTCAGCAGCAACTCGTTCTGCCAAATTCTAAATCTTATAATCAATTAGTAGAGAATGCGTTGGAAGGGTTTGAGCTTGCGACCCGTCACGACCCGAAAAATAAAAACTGGCAAGAAGAATATACCATTTTTCGGAGTTATATTGAACAAGAAGACTGACGTAAATTCACGTGATACATAAGCGCCCCTAAGGGCGCCTATGATGACTATATAATATTTTAGTTCCCATGGCCAAAGCCACCGCCCTCTTGATCATTATCTGAATCTGGATCGATAATAATAGGCGTTTTCATAACCTTGCCGCCAATGGTCTGTGTGATTGTCACATGGAGGTTAAATTTGAGGTCATCCGGAGCGCAGCGCCGACGGTTTGACAGCAATAAGGCTTTACCACCATCCATAGTCGCAATTTTTTCAAAGTTTTTGCACCAATCATCGCGATCATTTTCTGTGCTATATTGTTTACCCTCACTAAAGGTCCAGCTTTTGGGTTTTAGATAAAATAGCATCCAAACAGGCATGCTCACTTTTAGGTCTAATGGTGTGGGCGGCCGCGGGCCTTGACTGCCGTCACCGTGGAAAAATTCAATGTAATCTTGAAAAATGCTTTCTGGTGCGAACCGAGTCAATTTATCATTAAACATATAATCTGGGAGATCAGATCTTATGTTTTTGGCGAGCCTAGCAACATCAGATTTTTCCATCCGCTCGCGCGTAAATTCGCCGTCTTTATTGATGCCGATGATAACGGGAAGCAAAATAGGGGTTATGTGCCCTATAAAGTCTTTAGGCGGCTTTCGGCTGGCCTGATACTCTTCCCAGTCTTTAAGGTAATTTGAATCTGGCTTAATATCGCCCTTTGAAGTAGGTCTTGGCATCGTCTCTGTCTCCCAATTGTGTTAGATGTCTCTCTTTACTGCGCCCTGTTATGATGAGTGGTGATGGGCATCACACAGTCAGACGTTTTTTATGTCTGAATGTTCGGTGAGTTGCGCGATGGCCATGGCAAGGTTCGCGGCTTCTTTTTGATTGAAAACCTTATGACCGGCAAAATGCACGCCCAAAAGCTCTCCTGTTTTAATGTCAAGAATGGGTGAGCCTGAATTACCACCAAGAGTCGAAGCATTATGGCAAACGGCCGTCATCGAGAACTTTGTTTCATCATCCTCATTAACGTCAACCTGCACACCATAAGGGTCATCATTATCTGTTGAATGGCGGAAAATTTGGCCTTGGCTGATGCGTTTGACTGCAAAAATAGGGTCATCTTCGACAACCGCCAGAATGTCTGGGTTATTAGGGTCATGCGTATCAGGATATCCGACAACCGCGATCTCGCGCCCTTCCAAATCTTCCGTTGGAATAGGCACGCGCGAAATCGGTGTGCGGTTTTCAGCAGAGCGTGACAAGGTATAAATCGCAATATCCAAACCCGGAAGGAGTAATGGCGGCTGGCCATTAAAGGGAATGAAATCAGAGGCATCTTTGTCTTTTTCGGCAATGAATTCTATCCCGCCGCAATCCTCAGAGCAGGTGAGGTAATGACCATAAAATCCGTGAACATGGCGGTTGGTCATCACATGGTTCCGCGTAATCAAGAAACCTGTGCCAAAGGAATAATCCTTAGACGTCGGTTTACCTTCTTGCGCATAACCAATGCGCCCTGTCGCGTGATAAGCGGGCCGTAACGCTGCATATTGTCCCGTCAACATCTGTAAGTTAGAGGCCGTAAGCTGACCCGCAGGGCTGAGCGGCGTGGCGACATTCGCCGCCTGCATCGGGCTAGCGGGGAAGATAACACCCGCGTTATCAGGGCGCTCTAAGGGTTTAGTGGGGCGGATAAGTTTTATTGGCGGCTCTGCAAGACGCGCTGGTTTTGTGTTTCCTGTATTGTGGCTACGGCGCAGCCATAAGAGTATTCCAACCCCAAGAAATAATAGAGCTATAACCGCTGGAATTATCCATGATGGCCATGTTGCAGGTGGTAACACTTTAACAATAAGGGTGCCCGAACCAGCATTACCTGCCGCGTCAGTTGCCGCGGCTGTACATATGCTCGTTACCTCAGCCGACACGCTTGGTGATGTAAACGTAGATCCTGAAAAATTTCCGCCATTGGTGCATTTTGTAACAGAACGCGTAATACTTCCCCCAATATCCGTCGCTGTTAAGCGTGATGTTCCCGTTTTTCCAGAACGGACAGTTAAGCTAGGTGGGCTAAATGAAACAGACGGCGCGGTCTTATCAACAGGTGGTGGCACATCAATAATTGGCAGAGTAATTAAGCTCCCGCAGGGTAAAGAAAATACAACATAACGGTCATCTTCCCATGCGGTTTGAGGAGACATCCAAGCGATGGATTGACCTTCAGGCACGCTATCAAAAAAATCTTGATATGGATAATCATCCAAGGCAGGAAAATTTACCATAGTACGTGGCGTTTGACGTGTAGCAAGAATTTCTTCCCACTGTATCTGAGATAATGGTTCCCCGTTATTAGGTCCAAAAAAATCACTTACAACTGCCGAATGCGCTGCTGTAAAATTATCATCGCCTGACAGTACCGTTTTATCTGACGATAAAACCCCAGAGAAACCGGGCCTGAATTCTTTCGTGTTTGACACAGCCAAGCCATTATCAATACGCCGGCGTTTCATCCATGTAATAAATTCAAGAGAACATTGATCGAGAGTATCGCGCGTCGTCTCAATGCTAAAATTAAATTTTGCCGGATTATTTATGCGCGTTGTGAAGTTCTCTGGATCACTATATTTAAATGTAATTTGGCCTGCATTTTGCTGAACAACGATGAAGTCATAGCCGACAATAACCTCTGCATTTACATTCCGTGTGATAGGTTCAGCATGTGTCAATCCACTCATAGACACAGCTATGACTACAATAATCCATCTGATACAAAGTGATATCACGCGCGCTCCCATAAACAAAATAACATTAACGGAGGCTTATTTCCAGATAAGATTTAGGCGCAACATGATGACCATCACGGTGTCGGCACTATATATCTTTAATGAATAAATGAATTTACTTTATTTTCTTTACGCGTGAAAGACGTTAGGCTTTATACATGACCGATTTGACTGAACATGATTACATCCAGAGTTATACCCGTTCTGTCGAAGCGTTGTCACAATCGCCCAGCAATAAAGACTTTCAACATCAAGCCGTATTATCGCTAGCCCGTACGGGGTCACTTGATTTAGCCCTTTTGGAATATAAGCGTTACGGACTGGATAAAGTCCGAAATCACGAAGATATTATGGCGCTTGGGGGGCGGCTATCAAAAGACCTTTATTTACGCGCTTTACGACATGGGAATGCTGCTAAGGCCAAACACTACGCCCAGAACTCAGCGGATCAATATGACGCTGCTTTTCAAGACAGTCAGGGTTATTATTCTGGTATAAATGCCGCTTCGATGGCGTTCTTAGCTGATATGCCTCAGGACGTCGTTCTAGGCAGAGTGAAGGCCATTTTAGATATTTTACCGCCTGCAGAAAAATTAACCGCGCAGGATCATTATTTCATTACGGCAACGCGCGCGGAGTGTTTCCTTCTTAACGAAAACATGGATAAAGCCGCAGAAACCTTAAAAGCCGCCATTAGCTTTGACCCTTTAAATTATACGGCTCATGCCGCGACGATTAAACAATTTAGAATGATATTGAAAAAAAAGGGCAAGCCAGCGGATTGGCTTTCCAGCTCTTCTCCGCCGCGCGCTATTCATTATGCGGGTCATATTGATCTAGACCTATCCAGCGAGGACTTAGAGTCGCTCTGCATCTCTGTGAGCGATCATTTGCAACACTATGATATAGGGTTTGGATATGGCGCACTTGCTGCGGGCTCTGACATCATAATTGCCGAAGCCCTTTTGCAAGAAGGCGCAGAGCTTCATGTCATCCTTCCTTGCGCGACTGACGTATTTATTGAGCATTCCGTAAAACCTTTTAGCAAGGATTGGGTTTCTCGGTTCAAAACCTGCCTATCAGCCGCCTCTTCTGTGAAGACTTTAACAGCGTCAGAAAACTGGCCTTCACTTTTATTGAATCAACTTTGTGCAAGATTTGCCATGGGACAGGCGGTTCTAAGAAGTCAATATTTTGGTACGCTTGCAGCGCAGCTTGTAATCTGGAATGGCGAAAAAGAGCGCTCCTACACAGCCCACCATGCGAAGGATTGGGAACAGACTGGCAGGACGCAAATAATATTGCCGGTCAAAAATAGTCGTCACTCACCAAATCGTCACGAAGCGCCTGCGCATGAGGTGGATATTTTATTACAAAGGTCAGACGCGGCCGCCATAGTGACGTTTGAGAAAGCCTCTGATGCGGTTCAGGCCGCCTTAGACATTCAAGCGCAAGAAAAGGGTGTTCAGATCGGCCTTCATGTCAATATTCCTGATGCGAATGCCAAGATGGAACTCTCCGCCTTGACGCATAAAGGGATGCCTAATGGCATTTTGCTTTCAGAAGCCTTGGCGAGTCTCTTGGCCTATCAAAATCACAAGACTTTCAATATTAATTTTGCAGGTTTAGTTACAGATAAAGATGGTAAAGTCTTGCGAAGTTACGCGCTAAGCTGACAGATGTCTCTATTATTTCACGGCGGCTTTAAGACGTTCGGGATTGGGAATGACCAAGGCACCAGGCTCTCTGAGAATTATACCTTTCTTCTGAAGCGCGCTGATGGTTCTTGAAACAGTTTCGCGTGTCGAGCTTACCCTTAAAGCCAATTCGACGAAAACGGGATTAGGGCGTATGATTTGCTGAGTTGGTTCAATGCCGATAGGGCTCGAAAGCCTTATCAATTCCGCACATACACGCCCCCTCGCAGATAGGGTGAGGGCTTCGACTAAACGTCTCATCATTAAATCTAAACGCCGCGCAAGGTCTTTATTGATTGCATGTGTAAGCTCGCGGTTCTCGGACAAAATTTCTTTCATTCTGCTAACGGGAATAATAAGCGCCTCAGTGTCAGTTTCAGCGGTAGTTTCAAAATTGACTGGCATGACTGTGAGCAAGGAAATATGACCAAAGAAATCACCCTCTGAAAAATACCCAAGCCAAGTTTCAATCCCGCTTTCGGTAAATGAGACTGCTTTGGCGCGGCCTGAAATTAGAATCCCTACATGTTCAGATTTTTCATCTTGAAAATTAATCGGTTCGCCTGCTCGGAATACACGTTTGGCGCCATGCTTAGCGACGACCCGATACCAGCTCTCATTTTCAACCCTGCCCATATATCAATGCTAACTATTAGCTAGAAACATTCAATAGGTTTTAAGCAATAGTGTTTAAGCCATATTTTGAGCGGGCTTCGTGAAATAATCCTCATTGCCCACTTCGCCTAGTCCCGATGTTCCAGGTTTTTGATCTTCGAATGGGGTGGTCGACATTATCGTCATGGGGCAAGTCTTTCCGACAATTAGAGACTACTCTGTTGGCACTATGAAAGGGTAATTATTGTATCAATTATTTTGACTTATGAAAATTCCATGCGGTTTTAATGATGTTTTCAAGGTCGGAATGCTGTGCGGTAAAGCCCATAACATCTTTGGCGCGCTGTGGATCTGCATAAAGTTGTGTGAGATCGCCATCGCGGCGCGGGGCGTTATCATAAGGCACAGCATTGCCTGTCACGCGTTCGATCATCTGCAAGACTTCAAGGTTAGAAACACCTTGGCCTGTACCGATATTGACCTCAGTATTCGTTAGGCCATTCGCAAAGGCTTTCAGTCCGCAAATATGCGCCCCTGCTATGTCATTGACGTGGATGTAATCTCGAACGCATGTTCCGTCAGGTGTGTCATAATCTGTTCCGAATATTTTCATGCGTCCCCGCAGGCCAGCTGCAGAGGCCAATGCTATAGGGATGAGGTGGGTTTCAGGGTCGTGCTCCTCACCAATTTCGCCTGATGAATCCGCACCCGCGGCATTGAAATAACGTAGCGTGATGTAAGAGAGGTCATAAGCTTTGTGATAGCTTTGTATCATATGCTCAATGGCGAGTTTAGTTTTGCCATAAACACTAAATGGGTTTTGCACTTGGCTCTCGAGGAGCGGCATTTGATCCGTTTCGCCGTAAGTCGCGCAGGTAGAGGAGAATATAAGATTATTCAGGCCAAGCTTTCGCATGGCTTCGAGTAGGTTCAGAGCGCCAACAACATTATTCTCATAGAAACCAGCAGGGTCTTTTTCGCCAATGCCAACTTCAATAGAGCTTGCGAGGTGAACAACCGCATGGGCGTCATTATGCTTAGTAAAGGCGGCTAGCGTGGCGTCTTTATCGCGCAGGTCAACGGTTACAAAGCCCCCCCATTTGACGGCATGTTCATGGCCCGAACTGAAATTATCAAAGGTAATAGGTGTTCCGCCATTATCGGCAATGGCCTTACAGACATGCGCACCGATATAGCCCGCTCCGCCAGCTACGATGATTGTTTTATGTGTGAGGTCAAAATCCATCAGGCCACCCAAAAAGCTTCGGGGTGATCTTTGAGAAGAGCTGTTTTCCAGTCTTCAAGCTTGTCGTTGGCTATGCAGGCCACAATACAGCCGCCAAAGCCGCCGCCTGTCTGACGAGCCCCAACAGCGCCAAGTTTAACGGCATCTTCGACGAGGGCATCTACTTTTGGCACAGTGATTTCAAAATCATCTCTCATGGAAACATGGCTCTCATTCATCAATACACCAAGTCTCTCTATGTTGTTCTCACGCAAGCATGTGACAGTTTCGACCGTACGGCGATGGTCTGTCATGCAATGACGAGCCCTGCGTTGCAAGACCTCAGAAAGAGTTCTCAGGCCTATAAATTCAGCATCAGAGATTTGGCAAATATTATCATGTCCTAATTCTGCTTTGATAATGTCGCATTCTTCCTTACGTATTTTGTACCGGCCTTCATTCAGCTGCCTAAACTGCCCCGAATGGATAACTGCCATGTGGTAGTCTTGGGGCAGGTCAATCAAGTCATAATCTAATGTCTCTGTATTGAGAGCTAATGCCTGACCAGGATTAGCAATGGCTACGGCCATTTGATCCATAATTCCGCAAGGCATGCCGATGAATTCATTCTCCACGCGGCGCGCTAAGACGGCGATGTCTGTATCGGATGTCTCTGCCTCTGCCATATCGCGCGCGAGCTTTAAAATACCTACGGTTACGGCTGCAGAAGATGAAATGCCTGCGCCAAAGGGCAAAGTTGTTTCAACGGCGATATCAGCGCCGCCTTTGAGATAGCCCTGCTCATTGGCTAGGATAATAGCGCCAATAATATAGTCAGACCAATGCTCTGTTGCCTTATCCGTGAGGGTTCGCTTTGCAAGATCGTCAAACTTATCAGACCAAATGCGGACTTCATTATCACTCCGAGCGGAGAGCGCTATAAATACACCTAGTTTTAAGGCCGTCGGCAGAACCATGCCGCCATTATAATCTGTATGTTCGCCAATCAAGTTTACCCGTCCTGGCGTAAAGCCGCTTATCTGGGCTTTGCTTCCAAATATAGTTTCAAAGCGCTCATCAATCACTAGAGCGCTCGCAAAGTCTTAGCGGCCATCTCAGGCATAACGTCCACCGTAAAGGCACCTGTCGATTGCTCAACAGAAGCTAAATACTTCACACGTCCCGGAGCGCGTAGCAGCGGGTAGAACTGCGCCGTAAAGTGAAATTTATCATCAGCATTTAAAGGGGCTGCATGAAGAGACAACATATAAGCGGTGGGACGTTGAAAATATTCATCATAGCGGCGCGTTATGTCACCTAGTAAATGCGCGAAACCATCAAGACCTTCTTCGCTGAAATCCCAAGGGCCGCGCGTGCAGTCATCAGGCGCAACCCATGTCTCGAAAGGGAAGCGCGCAAAGGGCGGGCAGAAAGCCGTCATGCCGCCAGCTTGCGCGACTCCGTAATCTGGTTTGAAGGTTTTGATGGCTGCCGCCAAGTCATACCCATTGTCAAAGGCATTCATCGCTTCTTGCTGAACGTAAGGCACAAATGGAAAGGCGTAAATCTGGCCGTGAGGATGATGAAGAGTGACACCAACTTCATCACCGCGGTTTTCAAACGGGAGAACAAATTCGCAGCCTTGATCGAACAAGGTTTCATAACGGTCATTCCAAGCGGCCAGCAGTAAACGGCGCTTATCTTGTCCTATTGTGTTGAGGTTGCCTTTGGCTTCTGGGCCATAAACGATGACATCGCAGCGCCCGCCCGCCCGCATGAGTTTCAGCCCGTCTATACTTGCCGGACTCGGGGCTTGGGCATGTAGACTGGTGAATTTGTTCTCAAAGACGGCGAGTTCGAAATCCGTGAAGGGAATCTCTGTCGGCGCTCCGCCGAGCGCGGACGGTGCTAAGGGGTTATCTGCAGCGGACGGCTTGAACGTGCGATTCTGGCGGTGAGGGGCGTAGATGTTCCATTCGTCGCGTAGTGGGTGATAGCGAAGCTCACCGCCTTTAGCGACCTCTCCATCATCTTCAGGTAAGGGCGTGAGGGTGTGCGGCTTGTAGCCATAGAGGAATAAATCTCGTCCATCTCGCTTTACGAAGTGGCGGCGGTGGACTGTGCGGCTGTCTGCCTTATGCCGAATATGTGCCAATATATCTGTCATTGGATGTCTATCATTAGGTCCAGTATTTGCGAAAACGAACATTTCATCTAACCCCAGATGAGGTAAATGGCTAGGGTAAAAGTTAAATTCATCCATTATTTCCATATCTATAACATTAAATGCCTTGCGAATGTTCGTTAAAAACAGTTTTTGCAAAAACGAACCTGTCTGCTAAGTCTGGGATATGAAAAAATTTGAACCCTCTAAACGGCAAGCGTCAATCCTTCAGATGGTGGAAGAGTTTGGCTTTGTCGCGACCGAAGCTATGGTTACGAAATTTGAGGTTACGCCGCAAACAATCCGCCGGGACTTGAACGAACTCAATGAGCATGGATTGCTAACGCGTTTTCATGGCGGAGCAGGGCAAGTTAAAAGTGCTGAAAACCCGCCTTATCAAGATCGCCTGCAAACGGGTGTAGAGGCCAAGCGGAGGATTGCCAAAGCAACGGCTGCGCTTATTCCTAACGGAGCCTCTATATTTCTAAGTACGGGGACGACGATTGAGGCCATAGCGGAAGCATTGCTGGGACATGACAACCTGCATGTTTTCACAAATAACCTACACGTTGCTCGTATTCTAACACAGAATGACAGCTTTCAAATTATAGTCTCTTGTGGGCAGATCAGACATTCAGATGGAGGGATTGTTGGTTCAACCTCTGATGATTTTATAAAAGAGTTCCGCATGGATATAGGCATCGTCGGCATTAGCGGTGTGGATGAGGATGGTTCTCTTTTGGAGTATGACCCTCAAGAAGTCAAAACGGCTAAAACCATCCTACAAAACTCACAGAAAGTAATCATGGTGGCTGATCGTCACAAATTTGGTCGGCGCGCGATGAACCGGGTGGGCCATATTCGTGAGTTGGATATCATTATTACGGACAGCGCCCCTGATGCTCATTTTAAGGCTCTCTGCGAGACGGAAAATATTGATATCGTAATTGCAGACGGTTCGAGCTAAATCTAAGCCCTAGGGAAAATGTAAGACGAGTCCATATTTGTCTCATACCTATGCAAGCGATTAATATTCAGCACAATTTCCCTTTTCAAGGGTGCTTAAAGTGCGATTTCGAATAAAATTGATTGCAACTTGTTCAAACCAACAAATAAGACGGCTCAACGACTGAAATAGTCGCTGTAAATGTGTGTTATCGTCAATATATGATGCAAATTTGCAACATTTTCATAAAAATGTTCGAAAAAGAATATTTTGGGGCTTGACGAACACTCTGGTAAATTTAGTGTCCTCTTTCAAATGTCGCAACATAAGCGTCAAAATATTATCATTTAGGGAGAGAACTAATGAAATTTAATACGAAAAGACTATTGGCCTGCACCGCCGGTACCGCCGCAATGCTGATGGCTGCGCCAACTATGGCCCAAGATGCAAATACATTCGACGACGAAGTGATTGCAACAGGGATTCGGAGTTCCATTCAGCGCGCACAAGACATTAAACGCGAAGCGGTTGGCGTTGTTGATGCAATTGCAGCAGAAGACCTTGGTAAATTTCCAGATCTCAACGTCGCAGAATCTCTCCAGCGTATTCCAGGCCTTGCGATTGATCGGTCTGGGGGCGAAGGCCAAGCCGTCACTATTCGTGGTCTTGGGCCGCAATTTAACACAGTTCTCTTGAATGGACGCCAAATTGCCACTGATTCAGGTGGTCGTGAATTTAACTTTGATGTTCTCGCCGCAGAGCAAATCACGGGCGCTACAGTTTATAAATCTGGACGTTCAAACCTACAAGAAGGCGGTATTGGCGGTACAATTAACGTCTCCACAGCCCGCCCATTTGATAATCCTGGCTTCCAAATGGCGGGATCTGTTAAAGGTGTTTATGAAAGCCTGTCTGAGAAAATATCTCCCGCAGGTTCACTCTTAATCAGCAATACATTTAATGACGACAAGTTTGGTCTCTTGGGCGCGTTTAGTTATTCAGAGCGTGACGTTCAAATCAACCAAATCGGCACAGCTGGCTGGCGTCCAGGGCAGACAATTTCAAACAACCGCGATGGTGTGTTGTTTGAGAACGCTTACATCCCGCGTAACTGGGACCAAATCGTCGATAGACAAAAGCGTAAGCGCTTAAATGCAAGCCTGGCGGCACAATTTGCGCCAAATGACGACATGACAGTCACGCTTGATGGTTTCGTATCTAAGTTTGAAGTCGATTCTCTTGTAACTGACCTAGCGTCATGGTTCGAACCGGATCGCGTTGGTAGCGGAACTATTGACGGAAATGGTACGCTGACAAGCTTTACGCAGGAAATCGGCCTGAACCAAGGCTCCGGCGATCCGGCATCTGACTTTGTGTCCACAACCCGTAATTCACGCGACGTGACAAATAAAGGTTTCGGTATCAATGTTGATTGGGACGCGACAGATAATCTTAATGTGTCATTGGATGCTTTCCATTCAACAGCTGAAAATGATCGTGCCGGCAAAGACCGTTTTAACGTTGTGGGTATCATCAATAATTATTCATTTGATGGAACAAGTAACTTCCCTGTCGTCGCGCATGACGGATTTAGTGGTGGTTCTCTACCTGACGCAGACCGTAGCCGTCTTCACTATAATGAAAAAGGTAATGTCCCGACTGACGAAGATGAGATCACAGAGTTTAAAGCTGATTTCGTTTACACCCCTGAGGTTGATGCCGTTAAAGCCGTGCGTTTTGGCGCTTACAGCCAGATGCGCGAAAAGTCTCGTTTCCAAATCTTTGGTAACCAGTGCGCATTCTGTGGCTATCAAGTACCTGCGCCAAATGCGACAATCGACTTCCGCCCATTTACAGCGAATAACTTTTTTGATGGCTTGATCGACACATTCTACACCTATGATGGCGACGCCTATGTTGACTTCTTGGCGGCAGAAGGTGTTCCAATTGTAACATCGCTTCAAAATAACCGCTACGAAATCAATGAAGATATTCTAAGTGCTTATTTCGATACCACACTTGGTTTTGATGCTGGCGATATTCCTGTCGAGATCAATATCGGCATGCGTTATGCGGATACAAGCATTGACGTTTCAGCCGTCCAAAGCTTTATTGCTGATGTTGTTCCAACAACTGACCTGACCCTGTTTTCCAACGTGTTTGGTCCTGCAACGGATTTCACTGAGGGTGGATCTTACTCTAACTTCTTAGGTAATTTTGACGTCTCATTCGATGTCCGTGAAGATATGAAAGTTCGTCTCGCGGCCTATGAATCGCTGACACGTGCAACTATGTCTGAGCTGTCTCCGGCGACTAACTTTGGTGAGCCGCGCCGTCAAAACCTTACGGCTAGTGGTGGTAACCCTGCACTTAATCCGTTCAAGTCCACGAACTTTGATGCGGCGTTTGAATGGTATTATGCAGAAGATAGCGTATTCTCTATCGCGGCCTTCCACAAAGATATCGATGATATCATTGTCAACCTGACAGGTAATGAAAGCTTCACACTGGCTAATCGTAGTGCCGCTGATGGCTTCCGCTGTGCCGGTACAGAGCCAAGCTGTGCAGCGCCGGGCGACATTGACCCCGCGCGTCCTGGCTTTGACGTCATTGCTAATACCGAGGAGCTTATCGGCGAGAGCGAACTTTACCGCGTTAGCCGCCCGCAAAACGGCGAAAGCGCCACAGTAACTGGTGTCGAAATTGCTCTGACTCACGTGCTTGATAATGGTTTTGGTGTTTCTGCCAACGCTACATTCGTGGACAGTAATGTGGTCCTTGATCCGACGTCAGCAACGAATTTCTCACTCGAAGGTGTTGGCGACTCGCAAAACATCGTTCTCTTCTACGAGAATGAGCGTTTGCAAGGTCGTGTGGCTTACAATCGCCGCGAAGGCTTCCTACGCCGTATCGATAACGGCTTTAACGGTGAGCCTATCAACACAGAGACATTTGGTCAGTTTGACGCCAGCGCAAGCTATGATGTGACAGACCAGTATACCGTCTTTGTTGAAGGCATTAACATCACGGGTGAAGAGCTGCGCCAAACAGGCCGTTTCCCTAACCAAATCTACTCTATTGAAGACAATGGTTCACGTTACGCAATTGGTGTTCGCGGCAAGTGGTAACCCTGTCACTTTGACGTCATCTGAGATAAGGGCTGATAAGAAAATCCTTATCAGCCCTTATTTTCTGTCTAAATAACAGCTAAACAATGGACTATGTCAGACCCTATTAAATCCATATTGATCGTCGGCGGCGGAACAGCGGGATGGCTCGGGGCGGCTATCATAGCGGCGCACCATCGCAACCGCCCTGACGGGTCTTTGAAGATTACCCTAGTCGAAGCCTCTGATATTCCAACAGTTGGCGTTGGTGAGGGGACTTGGCCGACTATCCGCAATACTGTGCGCATGATTGGTATTGATGAGAAGAAAGTATTCAGGGAATGCTTCGCGGGCTTTAAGCAAGGCGGTAAGTTCGTCAATTGGGTCACTGAAGATGATTTCTATTATCATCCCTTCACCGTACCCCTCGGCTATGGCCAAATGGATATGGCGCCTTATGTTGCTGACATTGAAGACTTCGCTCTGGAAGCCAATTATCAGCAAGAAATTTGTGAAGCCGGCTTAGCGCCGCGTTCTCTAGCAGAGGGTGAATTCCAAAGTGTATGTAACTATGCCTATCATCTGGATGCTGGGGCATTTGCCAATCTTCTGAAGGAACATTGTAAAACTGAGTTAGGCGTTCAACATGTTATAGGAACTGTCAAAGATGTTGAGCTTAATGATAAAGGCCATATCGGAAACTTAAAGCTCGAAGGCGAAGACGGGCCGTTTGATTTATCCGCGGACCTTTATGTTGATTGCACAGGGTTTCGCTCGTTACTGCTGGGTAAGGCATTGGGTGTGCCATTTGTCTCAAATGAGAAGTATCTCTTTAACAACAAAGCTCTGGCTGTACATGTTCCCTATAAAGACGAGGCTGATCCTGTTGCGTGTCACACCATTGCTACAGGCCAGAATGCAGGCTGGACATGGGATATAGGCCTGACGAACCGCCGTGGAGTTGGCCATGTCTATTCTGATGCCTACCTCTCTGATGATGAAGCCGAAGCGAATTTGAGTAAATATATTGGGCAATCTCTTGATGATTTTACAATTAAGCGTTTCAGCTTCCAATCTGGTTATCGTCAGCAAACTTGGAAGTATAATTGTGTGGCCGTCGGTCTGGCGTGTGGTTTTGTAGAGCCATTGGAAGCTACCGCGATTATGTTGGTCGAAGTTGCCGCGCGCTACATTGCTGAAAATCTACCTGCAGAAGAATCGGCTATGGCCGTGACCGCTAAGCGCTTTAATAAGCAAATGGATTACCGTTGGTCACGTATTACTGATTTTTTGAAACTGCATTATATTTTGTCAAAACGCCCTGAAGCTTATTGGCGCGCACATTGTGATCCAGACAGTATTCCTGATAGCCTCAAAGAAGATCTTGCCATTTGGAACAATCGCGGCCCGATTAAGTCAGACTTTGATGGCGTCGCTGAGCTTTTCCCCGCCGCGAGTTACCAGTATGTGCTTTATGGCATGGGATATAAACCCGATTATTCGCGGCAATCATATCTGTATGACCAGCAGCAACAAGCTGACCGCATTCGTCAAAAAAACCAATTAATGACGCAGCAATTGTTACAGACTTTGCCCCCACACAGAGATTATATCGAGCATTGGCTTGAACAATAGGATACCATAATGGCCACTTTAACGGCTCTAACATCGGGCGCGCATGGAGCCTTAAAGTTGAAAGCGGATAGCGGTGTTATCTATGCGCAAAGCTCGCATATGTTGCCGCTACGTGTAACCGAAGTTGCGCAAGCCATTGTCGATTTTCCAGTCATGATGAGTCGTATGAGTAATGGCACAATGAGTCTCTCCGCTCTGACCAGTTTTGAACCCGGCAAAAATTTATTTTTTTCGAAAGGAGAGTGGACGTCCAGTTTCCAGCCAACGGCTATGAAAACCTATCCTGTTTTTTTGATGAAGCCCGAGAATGGGAGCCTTGAAACCGTTCTTGGGATTGATGCTGATAGCGCTGCTTTATCCAAAGAGGAAGGGCAAGCCCTCTTTGATAAAAAGGGCAAGCCGTCCTTAAAAATCAAACAAATCAAGGCTCAGCTGATGGAAGATTCCATAAATATGGTCCACACCTTTCAGTTTTTCGAAACGCTCGAAAAATTCAATTTAATACGGTCTGTTGATGTGGCGTTGAATTACGGTGATGATCAGACGAACCGCATTCGCGGCTTGAGTATGATCCACGAAGACAATTTGCAAAGCCTGAGTTCTGAGTGTCTAACAGAGCTGCGCGATAGAGGTTATCTCGCCCCGATTTACGCTATGTTATTCTCCGTTTTTCAGCTTAATGCACTCATCCTTAGGAACAACCAAACCGACGGCGCTGCTTCCATCAAAAGTATCAATCTGGAAGTCAGCAAAGATAACCGTGCGGCTTAGGAGCTAGCTTTGATTACAGTTTCTAAAGAAAAAACTTTTGCACTGAAAAATTCGTATTTTTCTTATGTCTTCCGTGTTTCGCCTGAAGGGATATTGGAGCATTTGCATTACGGTGGGCCGTTGCGCGATCCGCTTAATGTTGCGGTTCATCATCTACGTACACAGCGAGAAGTCGCGTCAAACTTTCAAGGCGGGCCCTATTTCAGCTTGTCTGATACGCCGCAGGAATTCCCAAGCTTTGGGACATCGGATTACCGTTTCCCTGCGCTTCACGGGCGAAATTCTGATGGCAATACTGTCTTCTCACTGCATTATAAAGAATATCGTATCGTCAAAGAGAAGCCTCGATTGAAAAAGCTACCATCGGCGCGCGGCGGCGATAGTGAAACTCTTATCGTCACGCTCGAAGACCCGCTCCATAAACTTGAAGTCGAGCTTTATTACACAATCTACCAAGATTATGGCGTGCTCGTACGGTCTGCAAAGTTTAAGAATAAAGGTAAGAAAGAACTTCAGCTTCAACATGCCTATAGTTCCGCGCTTGATTTGCCACAGCATGATTATGAGATCCTGCATTTGCACGGCACATGGTCGCGTGAATTTAATGAGGAACGTATTGATGTGCCGAAAGGGCGCTTTGTTATTGATAGCTCGCGAGGTACATCCAGCGCAGCGCATAACCCTTTCATCGCTATTGTTCAAAAAGGCACGACAGAAGAGTTTGGCCGCGTCCATGCCACCACGCTCATGTATAGTGGGAACTTCTCGCTCTCGGTTGAGAAAGGGGAGTTTGAAGATGTGCGTCTGCTTGCGGGTATCAATCCTTTTAATTTCCATTGGCGTCTAAAGCCCGGCAAGAAATTTTGTACCCCCGAAGCTTTGCATGTTTATGCTGATAAAGGCCTGCGCAGCATGAGTCATATATGGCATGAATTCGTCCGCGATAAAATCTCGCCCGAACGCTTCCGCCATAAGCCTCGCCCGACATATCTCAACACATGGGAAGCTGCTTACTTCGATGTAGATGAGGACAAGGTTCTGCATCTGGCCGACAAAGCCAAAGAGATTGGTGTGGATATGTTGGTGCTTGATGATGGCTGGTTTGAAGGCCGCCGTGATGACACATCCTCGCTTGGTGATTGGACTGCTGATAAAGAGCGATTCCCTAATAGTATTCCTGCTTTAGCTGCCCAGGTCAAAGCCAAGGGCCTGAAATTTGGTATTTGGTTCGAGCCAGAAATGGTCAACCCAAAGAGTAAACTTTTTGAGAATTATCCCGATTGGATTTTGCATGTCCCAGGACGTACCCCGTCATTAGGCCGCAACCAGTTAACGCTCGACCTTTCGCGACCAGAGGTCATTGATTATCTCTATGGCCAGATTGATGATATCCTGTCTTGCGGAGATATTGATTACGTCAAATGGGATATGAACCGCAATATGACGGAGGTCGGGTCTGCGGGCCAATCGAAGAACCGTCAGCGCGAAGTCTCGCATCGCTATATGCTAGGTCTTTATGATTTGTTGCGCCGCCTCGTGAAAAAATATCCGGATGTACTTTTTGAAAACTGCGCGAGTGGCGGGAACCGTTTTGACCTCGGCATGTTGAGCTATATGGCGCAAAACTGGACGAGTGATATGTGTGATCCCATTGGGCGCCTCGATATCATCAATGGCTGTTCCTATCTCTTCCCGCTCGACGTCACCGCTGCCTATATTGGCCCGTCGCCAAATCATCAGAATGGCCGCGTTAGTTCAATCAATACCCGTTTTAATGCAGGCGCGTTTTGCGCAGCGCGTGGTATCTCGCTCAACGAGGAAGACATCGACACTAACAAGGCCGAGCTGCAAAGCTTGATGAAGTTTGCCAAAGATACCGCGCCCGATATGGTGGGTGGCCGCTTTGACCGTCTCATCAAATCAGACAACGAAGTCTGCTGGCAATATACAAGCCGCGATGAACGCATGGTCTATCTTGCTTACTTTCATATCCTCGCCGCGCCGAATCTTCCCTTCCGCCGCGCGCGAATGGTAGGGCTTGATGCAGAGGCGGATTATTTGCTCGTCGAAGACGGCGCGCGCTATGCAGGTGACGCGCTCATGCAAAACGGGATGCCTTTGCCCTATGTAGCGACGGGACAAGTGAATGATAAGGTTCGCTATATGGAAAAGGGCGATTTCAGCTCTTATCTATTTGAGTTTAAGAAGGCAGCAAACCTATGACGCCCGAACTCGGTGTTTGCTATTATCCCGAACATTGGCCGCAAGCCCAATGGGTTCAGGATGCGGCGCAGATGCGTGAATTAGGGCTATCTTGGGTTCGTATTGGTGAATTTGCGTGGAGCCGGATTGAGCCTCGCCCTGAAGATTTTCAGTGGGGCTGGCTTGATAAAGCCATTGATGTCTTGGGCGGCGCAGGACTTAGGATTATCATGGGGACGCCAACCGCCACGCCGCCGCGTTGGATGATAGATAAATATCCCGATATGATAGCTGTGGGGGAGGATGGCCAACCCCGTAAGTTTGGCTCGCGCCGTCACTACTGTTTTTCGCATGATGCTTACCGCGAAGAGAGCGCTCGTGTCACTCAAAAGATGGCCGAACGCTACGGCAATAACCCGCATATTCAGGCTTGGCAGACGGATAATGAATATGGCTGTCACGAAACAACTGTTTCTTATAACCAAGCTGCTCTGATAGCCTTTCAGTTATGGCTTAAAGCAAAATATGAAACGGTTGCGGCCTTGAATGACGCCTGGGGCAATGTTTTCTGGTCAATGGAATATAATAATTTCGAGCAAGTTGATTTGCCAAACCTGACAGTTACAGAACCTAACCCAGCCCACCTCATGGATTTTCGCCGTTTTAGTTCTGACCAAGTCGTTAGGTTCAATCGAGCGCAATGTGTTGTGCTACGCAAGTCCACCCAGAAACCGCTTATCCATAATTATATGGGCCGCATTACTGAGTTTGACCATTTCGCTGTTGGCGAGGATTTGGATATTGCCAGTTGGGACAGCTATCCACTCGGCTTTCTCGAAGACCGTTCGGATCAAGGCGAAGACTTCAAACATAAATATATGCGCCAAGGAGATCCTGACTTTCAGGCTTTCCACCATGATTTATACCGCGCTGTCGGAAAAGGACGTTGGTGGGTGATGGAACAGCAACCCGGCCCTGTAAACTGGGCGCCTTATAATCCCGCGCCCTTGCCGGGAATGGTTCGGCTATGGACATGGGAAGCGATAGCTCATGGCGCGGAAGTTGTGAGCTATTTTCGGTGGCGGCAAGCTCCGTTTGGGCAGGAGCAGATGCATGCTGGTTTACAACGGCTTGATGGAGAGTGGGCGGATGGCGCACAGGAAGCGAAAATTGTAGCCCGTGAAATAGCAAATTTCCCTACTCCCGAAACACAAACTTCAGACGTGGCACTTGTCTTTGATTACGCCTCAGCTTGGGCCTGGGAGACGCAACCACAAAGTCAGGATTTCGATTACTTCAGATTAGTTTATGATGTCTATCGAGGCCTTAGACGGCTCGGCCTGTCCGTCGATATTCTCGCGCCTGATACACAGAGCTTCGGCGATAGAAAACTCGTCTGTATTCTGGGTCTGTTTGCGTGGACGCCAGAATTGATTGAAGCTATGAATAGCTTTTCGGGACACGTTCTGATTGGGCCCCGCGCGGGGTCAAAAACGGATGACTTTAAAACTCCAAATACCATGCCGCCAAGCATTCCAGGATTTGACTGCCAAGTTAAAGCTGTTGAAACGCTGCGGCCCAGTGCAAAAGTTCCGCTTGAAAAAGGGGGGCATTTTCATATTTGGCGCGAGTTTGCTGAGACGACTGAAAATGTATTGGAGTCTTCTGATGATGGTCATCCTGCTTTAATTTCAAAGGACCACATCACCTATCTAACCGGCTGGCCAGACGACGCGTCTATGACCCGTATATTGTCACAGATTGCCGACAAAGCTGGCGTTGATGTTGTGGAAATGCAAGACGGCCACCGCCGCAGAGACTTTGGTGATTTCACCCTCAGTTTAGATTATGGGACTGGGAATATTCAGCTTATTAATAACCAAACCAAGAAAAGCCTGCTCACGTCAGGTCGGGGATAATTATGGAACTTCAAGCATCACAAATTGCTGTTTTTATAGGGCTAACAGCTCTCATCGCCTTCGTGACGTATTTGTATTGCAAAGGCGCTCGCCATAGCGAGGACGGTGAGAAGGAGTACTTTCTCGCTGGCGGTTCTTTGAAGTGGTACTTCGTAGCAGGTTCAATCACTTTGACTAATCTTTCAACCGACCAACTTGTCGGGATGAATGGGAACCAGATGGCTTTGTTAGCGTGGTGGGAACTCGCAGCAGTGGTCGGGCTTATGATGCTCTGCTTCGTCTTCATTCCCGTTTATTACAAATATAACTGTACCACGACGACGGAGCTCTTGGAGAGACGCTATAATAATAAACACATCCGCGCGGTCATTTCGGTTCTGTTTCTGCTCGGCAATATTTTCATATTCTTGCCCGCTATTCTTTATGGCGGTTCACAATTCATGATCAGTATGTTTAACCTACCCGTTACGCCCGTAGCTGTACCGGGCTTCGGCGAAATCAATTCAACCATCTTTGTGATTTCTATCATAGTGGCTATAATGGGCGCGGCTTATGCCATATTTGGGGGTCTGCGGGCCGTCGCTGTATCGGATACATTCTCTGGAATTTTACTCTTAGGCTTAGCGCTATTGGTCACCTTTATGGCGCTCAAAGCCATCAATTTTGATTTCTCTGGCATACCTCCAGAACGCTTGACGCTAATTGGGGCATCGGACTCCGACATTCCTTTTTCAACGCTCTTTACCGGTATGTTATTTATACAAATGTTCTATTGGTCGACGAACCAAACCATTACGCAGCGCGCGATGGCGTCACCCAGCGTAAAAGAAGCCCAAAAGGGTATTCTTGCGGCAGCAGCTATTCGCTTGCTAATCGTGCCGGCGATTATCGTGCTTCCGGGCATTGTTGCCTTTAAACTTTATGGTCGCGTCGATAATGACATGGCCTATGGCCAACTTGTTGGAGATCTTCTTCCGACTTACTTATCTGGTGCATTTGCCGCGGCTATTTTGGCTGCCATGCTGACGACATTTAACTCAATCCTCAATGCTTCGGCGGCTCTGTGGGTGTGTGATATTCACGAAACCTATGTGAGCGACAAAGTTGATGTGAAGCGTATATCACTTTGGGTTTCTGTTGTGATGGTCGTTTTGAGCCTCCTTCTGGTGCCATTCTTTGCGACCCAGGACAGTTTGATAAACACAGTTCAAACACTTTATGGATTGCTATCCATGCCTATATTAGCGGCCTTCATCGTCGGGCTTTTGTTTAAAGGAGTGAATGCGAACGCTATGATTATGGCCGTGGTATTCGGGATCGGCCTTTATGCGGTCTTCCTCTTTGCTTGGCCAAAGCTACCGGGCGGCGGATACATTCACATGATGGCCGTAACTCTAATCTCGAGTGTGGGTATGGCGCTTCTGCTTAACAGGTTAGTGTTCCGCCAAAAGGCGACATGGGATGCTCATGCCGTCTTCGGGAAAGCCTAGCGCTTACCCCTCAAATTTGTCTCTTGCTAAAGCGGTGGCCCAAGGGCTGCCGCCTCTAAGGAATTGCCTAAATGAAAAATACATATGACCTGCTAATTGTCGGCGGGGGAATTAATGGAACGGCTATAGCCCGTGATGCGGCGGGCAGGGGGCTGTCAGTGATTCTGTGTGAAAAAGACGACCTTGCCAATCACACATCGTCCGCAAGCACAAAGCTGATCCATGGTGGTTTGAGGTATTTAGAATATCTTGAGTTCAAATTAGTCAGAGAATCCCTTATAGAGCGCGAAGTCCTTTTGCGATCCGCGCCGCATATCATTTGGCCCCTGCGTTTTATCTTGCCATATGAGAAAGGCCTTCGGCCAGCTTGGTTGCTACGTCTTGGTTTGTTCTTGTACGATAATATGGGGGGGCGGAAATTACTTCCGCCTACAAAGACAGTGAATGTCCATAATTCAGGTCGATCCGGGATATTGAAAAAACACCTCAAAAAAGGGTTCGAATATTCAGATTGTTGGGTGCAAGATTCTCGCCTTGTGGTCTTAAACGCAATAGATGCCCATCAAAGAGGGGCGGAAATACATACACGCGCAGAAGTTCGCAATATTAGCGTCTCCGATAATGGATATAAAGCGGACATAGTTGAGAATGGGCATAGTCGTACTATTAAGGCCAAAGGTATAGTCAATTCAGCGGGGCCTTGGGTGGAAGAGGTTCTTTATAAGATAAAACGGTCAGAAAACACATCTGGCTTGCGTCTTGTGAAAGGCAGCCACATTGTCACAAAGCGCCTGTTTGAGGGTGACCATGCCTATATTTTCCAAAATGCCGATCAGCGTATCATTTTCGCTATACCCTATGAGGGTGACTATACGCTTATAGGCACAACAGATAACCCACATGAAGAAGGCGCGGGTCCTGCTAATATATCAGATGAGGAAATCTCTTACCTTTGTGAAGCTGCCAGCGAATATTTCAGCAAGCCTGTAACGAAAGAAGATGTTGTTTGGACGTATTCTGGTGTGCGTCCTCTTTATGATGACCAAAGCGAAAATGCGTCTGCAGTTACGCGTGATTATGTTTTAAAGATTGAAGAGTTGGTCGAGGGCGCACCGTTCCTATCCATTTATGGTGGTAAAATAACGACATCACGCAAGCTTGCGGAACATGCACTCGAACAACTCTCTCCCTACTTTAAAGGCAAAACAGGCGCATGGACGCGCAGTGGCTCATTTCCTGGAGGGGATATACCCAATGCTGACTTTGAACAATTTTACGAAAATTTGGAACAGCAATATATAGATGTTCCAAAAAACATATTAAGACACCTCGCAAGAGCTTACGGAACCCGTATTCATAAGCTGATGGATGTGTCAGGTTCAGACCTTGGTACTATGTTTGGGAGCGTATTGTCTGAAACGGAAGTAAACTACTTGGTAGAGGAAGAATGGGCGAAATCTGCTGATGATATTTTATGGAGACGAACAAAACTCGGGCTGCATATGACAGAGCAAGACCGAACAAAATTTAAATCTTGGTTTGATACAGTTTATTTATGATGTTCGTCTCGCTCTCACATATTTGCCTCTGAAGGTATGATAAGTGCCGCTTTGGCTATCTTATTTGACCGTTTATAGGCTATTAGAAACGACGACCTTACCTGTCGCTTGCCCGCGAAGCCTTGCTTGCTTCGCTCCTATCGAACGTAGATCAAGCCGCATTGAAGAGTCGATATTTTCGTTGCTTTCAAAGCGTGAATGAGGGCCCTAATGCAAAGTTTGGCAACAGTTTGAAGATACTTTAAACTCAAACTGTGGCGAATAGGTCACAACTATTCAAAAACCAATGGAAATTCCATTGGCGAGAGACCCAATCTGCAAAATATGATATATATCAAACTTTCCTCTTGAACTTCGCGGCAGAGATGTTGTGCAGAATCATAATAAATAGTTTTGAGGTCAAAGGGGACACACATGAAATATTTCTCTCTTACACATACGGTAAAAGTTTCGGTATCGGCAATTGCCTTAACAAGCCTTTTGGCCGCTGATGCGGCTTACGCCCAAGATAATGATGAAATTATTGTGACGGCTCGGAAACAAGAAACGACGCTTCAGGACACACCTGTAGCGATTTCAACCTTTGATACAGAGGCTATTCAAGCGGCTGGCTTTCAGGATATTATTGATATCTCCAAAGCGACACCAGGCTTGTTCATCGAACCTATTAGTGACCGAAATGCTCGCGTTAATACGAATCCACGTTTTCGGGGCATCACAGTTGATAACTCCAGCCCACTTCTCAGAACAGCTAGTGTTTTCATTGATGGCGTCTATGTAGCTGGCGGTATCCAAGGTTTGGGCGCTCGCGAAGTTGAACGTGTTGAAGTGATTAAGGGTCCTCAGTCAGCCATTTTTGGGCGTAACACTTTTGCTGGCGCTATTAACTACGTTACGAAGCGTCCTGGTGAAGAATTCTCTGGTGAATTTTCTGCCCTAGCGGCAACGAGGGATGAGTACCGTGTATCTGGCGGCGTAGAAGGCTCAATTATAGGCGACGTCTTAACCGCACGTGTTAATGCCAGCTATGACTTTGACGGTGGCCACTATGATAACTCTTTCAATTCAGCTACGGATGTTCGCGCCCTTGGCTTCTCATTTGCTACATTTACATTCGAAGAGGTGGATCCTGCGCCTGAATTATTAGTAGATGAAGAACAAGAGCTTGGTGAAGAGACAACATGGTCAATTGGATCAACCTTCGCATTTCAGCCTAATGATCGATTTAATGCGCGCTTCCGTGCCACTTATTATGAAGACAAAGACGGTCCAGCAGCCGTTGCACGCGTCGGCGGCACGGCGGCTCATAACTTTGGCGGCTTTGACCTGCCGGGCGGCGGAACGACAGAAACCGCATTCCGGGGGACGTTGATTGCTCCTGACACAGTCGGCGCATCTACAACGCAAAACATATATGATGTTAGTGTTGGCGCGCCTTTAGCTGCCCAAGGTGAGTTTCAGGATCTTGGTATCTCCTTTGAAGACCTTGGGGGCCCAGGACTCAAACGCGAAGCTTTGCGCCTCATGTTTGATGCGAGTTATGACTTAAACGATAACGTGACATTCGATGTCTTGGCTGGTTTCAACAAAGAAGATTTTCTTTACTATATTGATTTTGATAGCATGCCGGACTTATCCTTTAATACAGTTGGGGGACGTGATACTGAAGACTTCAGCTTGGAAGGCCGCTTGTCGGGTACGGCGTTTGATGACCGTTTAATTTGGTCTTTTGGTGCCAACTATCTTGATATTGAAATTGTTGGTGTTGGCGGCTTCTATGATGGTTTGCGAAATGTTTGGTTCTCGGGGATTGCTGGGGCTCCCGCTTCGACCGGGGCAAAAACTGTTGCGGCTTTCGGGTCATTAGAATATGAAATTACAGACAAATTTACGGCTATATTTGAAGGTCGCTATCAAGAAGATGAAATTTCAGAAGATGGGGTCAATGAGGGCTTGGCAACACCGATTTCACCTGGAAAGTTTAAAAACTTTCTACCGCGTTTCTTGCTGCAATATGAGCCGTCCATTGATACAACACTTTATGCCAATTATTCATTGGGTAACCTGCCAGGTGGATTTAACCCAGAAGTGGCCGAACTTATTCCAACGCAATTGGCGGAATTCCAAGGCATTAACCCAGGCGTCACGTCAACTTTTGGTGAAGAATCGCTTGCTAATTATGAACTTGGTTGGAAGCAAAAATTATTTGATGGTGATGCAGGATTCAATCTCGCTGCATTTTACATGAAGCGGAGCGATCAAATTTTCTCAGGCTTTACGTTCATCTCCGAAGATCCAGCTTTAACGGCAATTAATGGTAACGAAACGCGCTCAGTGGCCTTCACGGGTAACGGAGCGACAACCAACATTTATGGCTTTGAGCTGGATTCAATGGTCAAAGCGAGTGACTATCTGACGCTTGAGGGGTCGTTGGCTTATATTGATGCTAAAATCAGCTCTTATCCAGAAGGCGCAGGTGCGGGTGACTTTACCGATGTTTTCGGTGCAGGCACTGACCCGTCAGGGCAGGTCGCGCCTCGCTTCCCAGCATGGACAGGATCTCTATCTGGCACATATATGCGTCCATTTGAAACCGGTTTCCTCGGCGCGGATGCTGACTGGTTCCTGCGGGGAGATTTGTACTATACTGGTGAGTTTTATGATAGTAACACAAATCTCGCGGAAACGCCCTCAGCTGTGGACGCAAACCTTCGCACAGGTATAAAACGTGATAATATTAGATTCGAGCTTTTCGTGACAAATCTGTTTGATGAGGATGCACCTATAGGCGCTAATAACATTGCAGACACAAGCTTTGACACGCGTTTGGCGCCTGGCGGAGCTTTTGATTTCTCAAAAGAATCTATTCACTTGGCTCTTCGAGATCGTCGCCAGTTTGGTGCACGTATTGACTATACATTCTAAGTTTTCAAACTTGATTTAAATTAAGGCCTGATACTGTAAACGGCGTCAGGTTTTTTTATGCATAAGAGGTCTATATGAATATTAAATCACTCCTAATATCTGTCTCGCTTTTAGGTGTATTAGCCTGTCAGCCATCCACAAGCGCTGTTACAGAAAGCTCATCTGATAGAAAACCGGCTATCCAAGCCCCTGACGCGTCCATACAGACATTCCCGACAGATTTGCGGCGAGTGTCTCTGATCGTTGATGATATCGAAGAGAGTCTGAAGCTTTATCGGGATGTGTTAGAGTTTCAGGTAAATTACGACGCTGAAGTTACGATGAGTGGTGTGGCCTTGCCTGCGGGTGAGCCAGGGGCAAAAGCTCGGCTCGTATTGATAAGTTCGAATGATAGCTGGGTCGGCTGGATTGGGCTTTTGCAATGGCTTGATCCAAAATTAGATGTCCCTGCCGCGCCGCGTACGCGCATGGGTATCGGAGATGCATTGCTGGTGTTTAACACTGAAAAAGTCGATGAGCATTGCGAAGCAGTGGCGAAGCTTCCGGGTATTAACATGACAGCTCCCGCTGGCAATACGACGTACCCTGCACGGGAAAGCGGGAAACCTATTGTTGTGCGCACCTGTTATTTGTTCGATCGCGATGGCTATTTTATTGAGCTAAATAAGGTTTTGGATCGCGAGAATTATAATAAAAACTGAAGGATTATTGGGCTATGAATATAAAGTTTTTATCCAGTGTCACTTTATTGCTTTTAGCCGCTTGCGAGCAAACTCTTGCGCCCTCAAATGACGCCGTAGATATAGAGACGTTCACGAAATTGCTCGAAAGAACCTTCGAAACTGCGCCAGATAATGCTGAGAATAATATCCGTGATAGGCGCGTGCGAGTTGAGGCGCAGGCCTTGGACGGATATTGGTTTTATACACAGCTAAATACGGGCGCTGAACGAAAATTATACCGACAAAGACTTTCTCATATTACTTTATCAGAAGACGAGACTGCGATTGTTCAAAAAACTTATGGGTTTAATACTCCTGAGGATTATGTAGATGGTTGGAAAAACCCTGACAAATTCGCAGCCGTAACACCTGATGATTTTAAATCTTACTTTCAAGCGGGATGTGAGCAGATTTGGACACCGGATAGCAAAGGTGGTTGGGTTGGATATGTCGACCCCAAAACATGCATTATTTCGTCTAAACGTCGCAATAAAGATATTCGTATTGAATCAGAAGGCTATCTAAGAGAAGATATCTACCGAACAAATGAACGTGGTTACGAGATGGATATGACTTTTCTTTGGGGAACAAAGCCCGGCGAAATGATTGATCTTTTTCCAGTAAAATAAGTAAAGAGCCTTAAAAGAACTTTGTTGTTCCGATAAAGGCGATAATGACCAGTAAGAGATAAACCATCCGTACCCAGAAACGTGATTTATTCATCGTCTTTAAGAGCGGAATTTCCGTTTCATCTGATGAACCTTTTTCTATCACGGCCATTAAGAGTGGCCCTACGGGTTTAAACATAACATCTATTAGAATGGCGGCGACAAATACAAGGCCAAAAAGAAACGCTTTGGAGGCCAGCCAATTTGGCTCTAGCGGGGCGTTTGTCACAAGAGATATAAGACCAAGGCCAAGATATGCTGCGGCTAAAAACCATTTCAAGATAACTTCAATTTTACGCAGTTTTTTGCCTTGATCTGTTTGCCCAGCTTTATGGGCTGCATGGATAAGCCAACACCAAGCAAGGCTAATCGCCCACGCTAATACCACACCCCAGATTGGAACGTTCCAATACCCAGCGACCGTGACAAGTGAAATCGAACTCGCCACCATCAAGGCCCAAGCATAGCGCGGCCCGAGGTCATTAATGACAAGAAGTTTTAAAATCGTCAGACGTTCTTGCAGAGAATATGTATCGCGTTTACGAAAATGACCGCCTAAAATAGCAACACCTAAGTCCCCGCCGAGCCAAAAGACGAAAAGCAAAATATGAAAGAAAACCAAAACTCCTAGAAGCGTTATCATCGTTCAAGCTCCACAAGTTCATAATGCGTCTGCATATAGCCTTGAACGCCGCCTTTTAGGAACAGGCCGTCTTCGTCTTTCGTGCACCACATTTGATAGGGCGGATGTTCTTCGGGTAGCCCTTCCGCGGTATCTACGATTTCAAACTTGCGGGCTTCAAAGGTGCCAGCGCCGACATTTATGGTTTCATCCCCGACATAGATAACGCCAAAACTGAGTGGGAAAAGCATTGGGCCTGTCGCGCCGCGGTGATCGGGTGAGGACATCATCACTTTTTCCATACGCCGCTTATTGGGCTTGGAGTCAAGCGGGAAGAAGCGAGAGAGAAAACCGTCATTGATAATAGCATGATGTCCGAACCACGGTGTGCGCCTCTCTGTCGGGAGTTCTGCAGATTCTAGTCCTTTTTTTGCGTTAAAGACATTGCAGCGCGCGTGGTTGTCATCGAATTGAAACCAACCACACCCTTCAAACTTTGAACCGACTGAGATGCGTACAAAGCCATCGACTGGAGCCATCGTTGCTGTTTCAAATGTCGCGGTAACGTCTCGAATGACATCAGGCTTATCGTCAATTTCACAATGCGCATGCAAGGTCGATAACCCGTCAGCCTGTTTCGTGAGCGTGAAAAATTCACGGCCCCGCTCCGCATTCATGCGGTCAGGCTTTTTGGACGTGTAGAGAATTTTTCCGCGAATAGTGCGGTGGTTCATAATCATCTTCTAAAGCTCAACCACACATTTGCCGATATTTTTCCCAACCATAAGTTTTTCCATAAGCTTAGGCGCGTTTTCAAGGCCTTTCACTTTGTCTTCGGCGATCGTCACTTTGCCGGACTTTACCCAGGGCGCGACTTCGGCGCGAAACTCATCCCAGCGGTTATAAAAATCATATACGACTAGGCCGCTGACTTGGGCGCGTTTACCGACCATTGGGCCAATTAACGTCATAGCGGGTTTGGGGTCATGATAATGGGCGGCCAACCCGCAAAGCACAACACGGCCATAAAGCTTGAGGTTTTGCATGGCGAAGGCCAACTGCTCTGAGCCGACATTTTCATGATGGACGGTGATGCCGTCTGGGGCAGCGGCTTTATAGGTCTCTTGCCATGATTTAGTTTTGTAATTGACGCATTCATCAAAACCATAAACGTCTTTCACAAGTTTACACTTGGCGGGGCTCCCCGCAATGCCGATAACTGTTTTGGCGCCTTTCATACGCGCAAACTGACCGCAGGCCCCGCCTACAGGACCGGCCGCTGCGTTGACGGCATAAATATCGCCTTTTTGTACGCGGGCCAATTGAGTAACGCTGGCCCAAGCTGTTAAGCCTGGCATTCCCAATATGCCTGCGTAAGCGCTTAAGGGCGCAGCATTGGTATCTATGACTGTATATTGATCATCGTAGAAGGTGTTATAGTCGGCCCAAAAACCATCTGTGGCATGTATGTGATCGCCTTTTTTGACTTTGGCTGAATTGCTTTCAATGACTTCGCCGACAATGCCTGCAGGGATTTTTCCGCTGCCTGGGGCGGGGGGCATCTGGCCCATATGACCTTTGTTTAAAAGGTGACCAACATACGGGTCGATAGAGATATATTTGACCTTCACCAAAATACCAGTATCGAGACAATCTGGTCGATCAACATCGATCTCTTTAAAGTCTGTAGCGACAGGCGCAGCTTTAATTTTATGTTTTAAAACAATTTGTTTCATTTAAGCCTCTATCATTTCTATCAGTGTTCCGTCTGGGTCGCGCAGTGTTCCTGCGCGTTTGCCTTTGTAGATTACACCGTCTCGCCGAACTGGGTGTGTTACCCACTGACCTTTATTCACCTCAAGCAATTTATCAAAATCAGGATGAATAAAACTGCCAATGGCGGCGCAAGGCGGGAGCATTCCGTCATGCGAGTTTCGGGCTGTTGCGCCTTTGGGGTAATCGTCGATTTCTAAAAAGACATCGCGGTCATGCTTTAATGTTGAAATCGTATGTTTTGTATTGGCCGCCAAACCAAATGAATTATTTATCATAGAGTAGATAAGATCTAATGATCGGCCCTTGCTAATGAGAAGGTGCTTTTCCATCCATGCGCCTGTTTTTTCCATATCCGAACAGGCCATAACAAGAATGAACAGTTTATCGATTAGGCTAGCTGCACGCGGTAAATCATATTCGGGCATGTCATCGCGAATTTCAGTCAAATAGATTATTTCTTGATCCAAGCCTTTGACTTGCATGGGGAAGATGGCGGGCATCCCATCCAATATTTGTGGCGGGCCAATAATCTCAAAAGGAGATTTTTCCATTCTTGCATTGACCTTCAATGTGTCCTGATTGCAGATCTCAATCGCGGCCCAGCCATAAGTCCTAAGCGGCTCATAATCAGCCCTTTGGGGCTGTTCGATAAGCCGAATATAGACAGGCGCTTTTGAGGCTGGCTGCAAAACACAATAGGGCTGGCCAGCCGTGTTGGGCGTGCCCCAACTGTCGGCGAGATCTTCTGTCACCTCTCCGCGTTCGACCGTCTTGTAATCCAGCCATTTACAATAGGCGGCTTGTGAGCGCTTAAGGTTGTCTACCGTAACTGTCGCGGCGCGAATGAGGTGCATGACTAATCGAGTCCCAAAGAGCCTGCATTGATAATGCGGTTTGGGTCCAAAAGAGATTTAATTCCGTCAAGCATCTCCCAAGCGCTATCCTCGCGGTTTTCGCGGTACGGATAGGTCCGCCCGATTTGGAAATGCGCCGCGCCATATTTGGAGAATATATCCAAAATGCCTTGGCGAGCTTGTTTTACAAAGTCTGTTGCGTCGGAATTATTTTCAAACCTTTTGACGCGTTTTAACACGCTTGGCTCAACGGTCTGTTCGTGGATAGGCCAAATTTCTTCGGGCCAGATGAAGACAGGTTCTACTAGGAATCCATTTGTGGATAATGTGGTTAAAAGATAGCCAGTCGTAATTTCGAATTTTTCAAATCCGTCTTTCATTCCGTCAAATAACGCCTCTATGTCAGCTAGGCAATCTGCACCGTCACCCATTGCGACGATGCCGTGAATGGGGACCCAGCGTTCACCCTGTGGGCCTAAGATATTATTCAAAGGCCCGAATGGGTTAGCCCGCATGATCTTAGGAATAGAGTTTTCAATTTCGTTTCCGCCATGACGACGGGCTATATCTTTAAGGGTTGTAATCTTGGCGGCAACTTCCGCGTCTGAATGACCTTCGACCATGAAATGTGCGGAATAGGCGACATCATCCATATAGCTGCGGCCTGCAAGGGCGACTTTCGCGCCTTCTTTTAAACCCTTTAAAAGCCCGCCCTTTTGTTTGGTAATGACATTGGTCAGGCTTTTGACGTCCGCAACGAGGCTCGCGCGTTTCATGCGCACAGCTTGGAGGTTGGGATCAAACCCAAAGAGCTCGCAGGCCAGTCCCAAGCGTCCCATTTCGACTTGTGCTTTGGCCCAGCTCTCACGGCCATCAAATTCAAAACTGCCTGAGCCCTCCGCTAGGGGAAGTGGAATTAAGCGAAATGTGGCTTCAGCCTTATAGGCCAAAGCGCCAGCATCACCCATAAACAGACCCGTTAAATCCGGGCCGTAATTACGGTAAAAAGGCTTAGCGCCCTTTGCGCCTGCTGTGCCAGTTTTGACGACCGTTCCGTCTGCCAAGACTACGGTGATGGAGGTCACACTTTCTGTAGATGTGCCGTGAGTGCCTGCGCCAAAAAACGCATTATTTTGTGATAAGCCGCCGCCGATTGTGGAACTAAAGCCTGAGAGAGGGCCCCAAAAGGGTGTGCGGAAACCTAGTGGTTTCAAGGCTTCGTAGAGCGTCTTCCATGTGCAGCCCGCCTGAACGGTCACATACATATCATCCGTATTAATCTCGAGAACTTTGTTCATGCGCGAAAAATCAAGTATACCAGTTTTATCTTGTGAAGGCGTATAACCTTTAGTGTAGGACATCCCTCCGCCGCGTGGGTTGAGTCGAGTATGACCCCGCGCTGCAATTTTTACAGCTTCGGAAAGTTGCTCGGTCGTTTCAGGGCTGATAACAAAATCTGCCGTCTGGCCTTTGGCCCAAATATCTTGCGAGAAGAGTTCACGCTCTTCCAAATTGGAGGAGACATTGTCTCCGCCCAAAACTTGCCCGAGGCTTTTCATATCTGCGTCTGTCAAAGGTTTATTCATTTTCAATCCTTTTTCATTTTCATTAGGGTGGGTGGCGAGATGTCTCTTTGCGGTGCGTCAAGTCTCAGAGAGAATGTCAAAGTGAAAGTGTCATTTGATATTCGTAACGCTCTGTATGATACCACGCGTAAATATCCTCAACGGGGCGCTCATTTTCATCGAACATGACGCAGTGTATTTTCAAAAGCGCCGCGCCTTCTTCAACTCTCATAATTTTAGCAATTTTGGCCGTCGCGTTTACAGCTAATAGTTTTTGCTCGGCGCGTTTTATGACAAGGTTATTTTGTAGCAAGAGAGTCAAAATAGGCTCGGTTTTCAACTCTTCATCACTAAAATTATCCGTCAAGCCATGAGGAATATAGGTTTCCACATAAGAGAGAACGCTGTCTTCTAAGGACAAGCTATGCGTTATCTTTTCAACAGGGGCATTGTTAGTGATTTTTAGCTTCTCTGAAACGCGTTGGCTCGCCAGCACTTTTTTACGGGATAAAATTTGGGCATTAGTATTTTTACGCAGCCGCGCGACGTTCTCGACATAATCGCTTAAGCTTTCGTGGAAATTCAAATCTGTATTTGCAATAACGATTGTGCCGCGTCCGCGCCTGCGCGAGACAAGACCTGCATCGGCCAAATCGTTCAGCGCACGTTTGACAGTAATCCGTGAGACATTCAGCGCTTTTGCGAGATCATGCTCAGACGGAACCTTTGAACCGGTCGGAAGGGCCCCATCCCTAATCTTTTCGCTTATGCGCATATATATTTGGTGGTATAACGGAATAGCTAGCTTTGGGTCGACAGTGCCAAAGTCAATCTTAGTCTCTGCTAAATCATTATTTGCAGGGCTCATCGCTTATGTAACCTTCCACTCATCACATAATGTGCGTTTGAAAAGCTGTCCGTCTTTAAACCAGTGCCATGTGCGCGAGCGGTGCTTGCCCGTGCTGCCCATGGCGATGATTTCAAAGAAGTTTGCGCCAGGGTCATCTTTTCGGTCAAGGTTAAGCAGGATAAGGTTGTCTTTGGTTTGCCAAGCTGACCCCGAAAATGTCTCTAGGTCCCACCACAAACGCCCATCGCGGTAGGTGCCCGGCAAGTCCATTTTAAATTCGCGACCATCATCCCAAATGAAATGATTATGTTGGATATAGACATATTCGCCAGATGTCGGAAACTCGCAGGTGACTTGCACCTTGTGCTTATCAATAACCTCCGCATCACGATTAATGTGCGTATATACGCCCTTCCAAACCCCTTCATGATCTAGCATGGCTGGCATGTCTCGGCGAAAATCTTCAATAGAACTCATGGTAGACTCTCTGGGTAGCGTTGTTTTTTTATCACACGAAAATAAAATTCGCCTTGATAAGAGTTTCCTTTGTTACAAATCAAAGAAGCCTCTTTGTGAATAATCTTATCTCATAACATCACATAAATGGTATATCATTATATCAATTGCTATATATCAAGATATAGCTACGGCAAGACGAGATGTCAGGGAGACGACTATGAAAAAATCATTCATAAATAATACGGCGCTATCAAGCCTAGGGATTTCATTGGGCGCATTAGCAATGCTCGCAATGCCGACTGAAGCGCAAGCACAGATTGATGAAATTGTAACGACAGCACAACGGCGTGTACAAAATGTAGCTGACGTGCCGATTGCTGTAACAGTGCTCTCGCCTGAGCGTTTAGAGACACTGCAAGTTAAAGATACTATTGGTCTGGTTGACGTTATTCCAAACCTTCAAGGTACAAATAATACAGGTTTGGGGTCAGCGAATACTTATTTCTTGCGGGGTCAAGGACAGGATGAGAGTTTTGCGACTTTTGATCCAGCCGTCGGAACTTATGTTGATGATATTTTTGTATCACGGCAAAATGCAAGTAATTTTAGTTTTTTCGATGTTGAGCGTCTTGAGGTGCTTCGGGGGCCTCAGGGTACTCTATTTGGGAAAAATACATCAGGCGGCGCGATCAATATTTCTTTACGTAAACCCGGAGAGGAAGCTGGCGGATTTTTTGAAGCGGGTTACGGCAAATATGACCGTGCCCAAGTCCGAATGGTCGCAGATATCCCTCTTTCAGAGAACGTAAGGTCATCCGTCAACTTTTTTGCTATTAAGGATGATGGTTGGCTAGAAAACACCCGCACAGGAAATGATTTAAACGATAAAGATGCAATTGGTGTGCGCGGGGCGCTCTCAATTGATTTGTCTGACACGATGACATGGGATGTTTCGGCTGATTATGTAACTGACAGCCAAGCCAATGCGACAGGTCGGTTGAATTCTGATGGTGAAGTTCAGACAAATACGCAACTTTTCTCTGGCGGACTTGGCGCAGTCACAGTCTTCCCGGGTATTTCATCTCAAGCCGCACGGCAGAAAGCCAATCCAGGTAATGAGACACGGGCTTTTAATATCACAAGTAAATTGACCAAGGAATTTGACAGCGGAACAGCTAGCCTGATTATTGGTAATCGCGATCTTGAGCAAGATTTCTTGATTAATTTCCCATTCCCGGCTTTTGCGCCTCCTGTAACTTTCCCAGGCTCAACAATGGGAGAGCTAACTGACGATCCGTTTATTATTGATAATGTAGGGACTCACGATCAATTCTCAGCTGAGCTGAAGTGGGATGCCTCATACATGGATGATAGGTTAGATTTGACGACAGGTTTGTTTTATCTAAAAGAAGACAATGTAACAGATGTTGCGGCGTATTTCTTTGCTTTAAACCGCGACCGCGTCATTAGTAATGACGCGACAAGCCTAGCAGTTTATGCGCAAGGTGATTATCATTTAACAGACCAACTGACTGCAACTGTTGGTGTGCGTTACACAGATCAAGAAAAAACATTTGATATCTCTGATAACAATCCATCGGCAGGCGGCGCAGGTGGTCCCATGGGCGATATGACGGACCTGACGAGTGCAAATATGGATGCGTTAGGTATTGAACGCGAGATAAATGATAAAATTTTAACACCACGTTTTGCCCTTCAATATGACGTAAATGACAGCACAAATGTTTTCGTGTCTGCGACACGGGGTTTCCGCTCTGGTGGTTGGAATGCTCGCGTAAATACGGCTAACCGCTTAACGCCGTTCTTAACAGAAAAAATATGGTCTTATGAATTGGGCTTGCGGACAGTTATTGCTGATCAACTTGAGTTTTTTGCAACAGGCTTTTATTCTGACCTTGACGATTTACAAATTAACGTCGGCACGGGTGGCGGTAACTTTGATATCGGCAATTCCGGTGGTCTGAAGAATGTCGGTGTTGAGCTTGAAGCCAATTGGCAGCCTATTGATGGTTTGCTTGTATTTGGTAACCTTGGCTTGCAGGATGCAGATTATAAACCTGACCAGTCTGAATTTGATAATTGCACAGCGCCAAACTCACGCTTTGGAGCTCTGGATGCAGATTGTAATGTTGCGCGCGTTAAGCGTGCGCCAAAATCTACTATAACAGCTGGTGCCAGCTATGACATCAGTCTGGCGGGATGGACCGTGACACCGCGCGGTAATATCCGCGTAGTTTCAGAGCATGTAACGACATCGCGCGACCGTGGATTTGAAGACGGATATACGCTTTATAATGCGGGTGTTGACTTCAAGCCTGACAGCAATGCGGTAGTCTTTTCTCTAGAATGTACCAATTGTGAAAATACGCGTTATAGGACGGCAACGTTTGGCGGTGGGGATGTATACTATAACCCTCCTGGTCGTTGGCAAGCGCGGGTGCGTTACAATTTCGGCTCTCGTCGTTAAGCAACCCAAAATCATTTGATTTAAGGCAGTCGCTTTCCGAGCGGCTGCCTTTATAGTTTACGAACATGAGTAAAACACTTTTCGATAAATTATGGGATAGCCACCGCGTTATGCCGCTTGAAAGTGGCGAAGACCTGATCGCAATTGACCGCGTGTTTTTGCATGAACGCACGGGCAGTGTCGCGCTGGAATCGATCGTACAGAGCGGGCGTAAACCGCGTGCGCCTAAAACAGTTTTTGTGACGATGGATCACATTGTGTCGAACAAAGCAGATCGCCGCAAAGATGATGCGCGCACACCGGGCGGGGATGTCTTTATTACGGCAACGCGCGAAGCCGCCAAGACAACGGGAATTAATCTCATCGATGTGCTCGATGCCGACCAAGGTATTGTCCATGTCATTTCGCCTGAGCTTGGTATTGCGCAGCCTGGACTAACACTCGTCTGTCCAGATAGTCATACCTGTTCACAAGGCGCGCTAGGTGCTTTGGCGTGGGGGATTGGGTCAACCGATGCGGAGCATGCCATTGTGACGGGAACACTCCGCGTGAAGAAACCGCCGCAAATGCGCATCACGGTCAAAGGTGAGTTAAACTCTGGCGTCACAGCTAAGGATTTAGCGCTGCATATCATCAAGACTTACGGCGCGGCCGGGGCTAAACGTTGCGCTGTCGAATATGCCGGCGATGCCGTGGAGGCGATGTCCATCGAGCAGCGCCTGACACTGTGTAATATGGCCGTGGAATTTGCAGCTTTCACGGCGATTATTGCGCCCGATGCAACGACACTTAGCTATCTTAATGACAAGCGCTATGCGCCCAAGGGCGAAATGTGGGACGCGGGCGTTAGGCATTGGACAACACTTAAAACCGAGTCGGAGGCTCAGTTTGATTTTGACTATGTGATTGAGGCCAAAGACGTAAAGCCAACTGTGACATGGGGCACGTCTCCGGCGCAGGCCGTGGCGATTGATGGTTTTATTCCCGAAACAACCGACGTCAAAGCTCTGGCCTATATGGATGTGGAAAGCGGTAAAGCTTTATCTGATTTAAAGATTGGCGGGGCCTTTATAGGGTCTTGCACCAATTCTCGCATCACAGATTTACGCGCGGCAGCCAAAATATTGGACGGTCATAAAGTGGCCGAGGGCGTAACGGCTATTTGTGTGCCGGGCTCAATGACTGTGCGGCGAGAAGCCGAAGCGGAAGGTCTGGACATCATATTTAAAGCGGCCGGGTTCGAATGGGGCGCGGCAGGTTGCGCTTTTTGTTTCTATGCTGGCGGCGAAACTTTTGCGCCTGGCACAAGGGTCATTAGTTCTACCAACCGAAATTTTGAAGGGCGGCAAGGGCCGGGTGTGCGGACTCATTTGGCAAGTCCTACTGTTGTCGCGGCCTCGGCTATTGCTGGAAAGATAACGGACCCGAGTGAGGTCTCAAAATGATACCTTTCACAACACATATTGGCACAGCCGCTCCGCTTATGCGTGATAATATAGACACGGACCAAATTATCCCGTCGCGCGAAATGACTTCCGTGTCTAAGACAGGGCTGGCGGACGGCATGTTCGCAGGACAGCGTTATATTCAAGACCGTATTGAGAATCCCGACTTCGTTTTAAATCAAGAACTGTATCGCGGCGCGACAATCCTTTTGTCAGGTAAAAATTTTGGCTGTGGCTCTTCGCGGGAACATGCGGTTTGGGCGTTAAAAGAATATGGCTTTCGCGCCGTAATTGCCGAAAGTTTTGGCGAGATTTTCTATAATAATTGCGTGCGTAACGGCATCTTATGCGTATCTTTGCAGGCGAGCGAAATAGCTAAACTCGGCGTTATTGTCTCGATTGATTTACCCGCGCAGACAGTTGATGAACATGTCTTTAGCATGCCCTTAGGCGATAAAAAAATGCTGGTTGAAGGTTTAGACGGCATTGGGCTGACAATGCAAAATGAGGCGGAAATATTAGCTTACTTTGAGCAAGATAAAATTACGCGGCCCTGGGCTTATTAAATAACGCCTTTTTCCTTTAACGCCGCAACATCCAGCCCTAATTCACTTAGAAGCTCTTCAGTATGCTCTCCAGCCTTGGGGGGATCGAGGTTTAAACCTAGCCGTTCACCGTCAAGGCTAATGGGTAGGGCAGGAAGTTTACAGCGTTCACCATCTTCCATTTCCATGTCAAGAAGCCCTCCGCCGGCATTCAAATGCGGATCGTCAAACATCTCTTCTGGCTTTCCGATGGGGGCGAAGGGAAGGCCAAGGTTTTCTATTTTTTCCATCAATTCCGCTTTGGTCAGGGATTTAAATTTATCGATAATTTGTGGCAAGAATTTATCTTTATGAATCACGCGATCACGATTTTCGGCGAGTTCGGGGTCTTCGAGCAAGTGCTCTAATTCAAAGGCATTGCAGAGAATTTTCCATTGTCCGTCTGATACAACACCGACGAAAACTTGTTCACCGTCTTTGGTATCAAAGAGCTGATAAATCGCCCAAGAGGAGACGCGGGCCGGCATGGGGGCTGCGGCGACGCCTGTAACCGCTTTTTGCGCCATATGCTGACCAACTAGGAACGCCGTAGTTTCAAATAGCGCGGCAGAGACATGCTTGCCTTTTCCGGTGGTGTGACGTTCATTGAGCGCCGCCATCACGCCCATCGCGCCGAACATACCGCCGGTGACATCTATAACAGAGCTGCCCGCGCGCAGGGGACGTCCGGGAGGGCCTGTCATATAGGCAAGGCCGCCCATCATTTGCGTGACTTCATCTAGGGCTGTGCGGTGGGAATATGGCCCGTCTAGAAACCCTTTTTCAGAACAGTAAATCAGGCGCGGATTGAGCGTTTTAAGGTCATCATAACCAAAGCCTAATTTATCCAAGGCTCCAGGGCGGAAGTTCTCGATAAAGACATCTGCCGTCTTTATCATGTCCAATATGGCGGCTTTGCCTTCAGAGGATTTCAGATTAATCGCGATGGATTTTTTATTGCGGTTATACATTGGGAAATAGCCCGCACCCGCGCCGCGTAGCCGCCGTGTTTTATCTCCGCCAATAGGTTCGACTTTAATGACATCCGCGCCCATATCGGCGAGCATTAACCCCGCGCATGGCCCCATAACCATATGAGAAAATTCAATAACTTTTAGTCCGTTAAGTGGGGCTTGCATTTTGGCTCGCAAATTGTGTGGCTATGTTGCCAGCTGTAAAGATTGATACATTGTCTGTGTCTTTGATATGCGCCAAGAGCGCCTGCAAAGCCCAGATGCGGAAAGGCTGCCCAATAACATAAGGCGTGAGCGTAAGGCCGAGCATTTGCGAGCCAAATCGGTCATGTTCTTCGAGAAGAAGTTCGATGGAGGCTTTCATTTGAGATAGCCAAGCCTCTTCGCTTTGGCGGCGAGTATGCAACAATGTGAAATCGGAAAGCTCATAGCTATTGGGGATGAGGGTGATATCGCCATTTTCTGTTTTGGCCATGACAGGTACCTGATCCATTTCCCAGTCGAGGCAATAGCTAAAAGCTCTTACGGCTAATAATTCCAATGTTTTAGTGGATTGATGTCGTGCTGGTGACATCCAACCTATCGGTTTATTTTCAAAATCAAAATGTTGTTCCGTTTCAATCATAAGCGAAACTTCGTCTTCTGCGGTCAAATCTTCATGGTGAATATGATCCGTTGAAAGTCCATGTGCTGCAATTTCATGGCCTTGGGATTTAATTATCTCTATCAGTGGCGGATAGCGTTTCGCAATTTCGCCATTTACAGCGAAAGTCGCTTTCACACCTGCTTCTTCCAGCGCTTCGAGAATACGATAAACTCCAACACGGTTGCCGTAATCACGCACGGTAAAGTGACGCAAATCAGGATAAGGCGTCACCATCGCGCCAGGATGTTTGAACGGTGAGCCGCTTGGATAAAGCGGGAAAAACTCGAGCGGAATAATAAAGCTGATCGCGACTTTCGCGCCGCCGCTCCATGTGAGTTTCGGGCGGTCTCTGGCCATGCGCCAGTCATAGAAATCGTGGTCTTGGCCATAGCCGCGCTTTGGGTATTTGAGATAGGATTTATCCATTACGCGCCGCCTTTGGGATTAAACCCCGTTCCGCCTGTTGCGACGCCGCGCTGTTTGATGTCCTCCAGCGAACTGTCCCAATAATTATCGATGAAATGTTTAGCGATGTCTTTGCCTGTCGCGAACCAGACATCGTCTTTATGGGCGCAGATATGTGCAAGGGCTTGCTCGAACATTTTAATACGGTTGGGCTGACTGACCAGATAGGCATGCAACGGAATACACATGACCGTGCCGCTGCGCTCGCCTTCGAGGAGGAGTTGATCGAAATGCCGTTTAAGGATGTCTGAATAACGTTCAGGATCCATCCCCATAACGGAATAGGTAATGACGTCATTGACTTCGAGTGAATAGGGCATGGAGACAAGCTTACCGGTCTTCGTCTTAAGCGGTTGGGGCTGATCATCTTGAAAAAGGTCACAGCTATACCAAAAATCATTCTTAGCAATCAGGTCGAGCGTGTGCTCTGTGTGCGTGAGGGCCGGGGCGAGATAGCCGCGAATACGCTGCCCGCTAGCTTTTTCAACCGTTTTAATGGAGTCATCCAACACGGCCTGCTCCTGCTCAGGCGTTAGGCCGTAGGAATAGCGCGTGTTATAAATGCCGTGGCTGAAAAATTCCCAATCGCGCTTGACGCAATCCTCAATAATTTCGGGGTGATGGTCGCAGAGCGCGACATTCAGGGATACGGAGCCGCGTAGATTATACCGATCTAAAAGTTCCATAAGTCGCAAATGCCCCACACGGTTGCCAAAATCGCGCTGACTATATTGCTGTACATTTGGAATGGCATTCGGCCAAGGTTGCCGCTTTGGATTATTGGGCGGCATGAATTCATAAAACTCAATATTAGGCGCTATCCAAAAGGCAAGCTTTTTCCCGCCCGGCCATTCAATTTTCGGGCGACCTGCATAGGGCCAATAGTCGTAAAGGTTAGGTGTTGCATGCATCAGGTTTTGTAACCCTCAAGCCAGTCGTAAACCTCTTTCGCATCAACAACATCAGCATATTTAATCAATAAATCCGTCAAATTGGCGAAGTGATAGCTTTCATGTTTATCTGCCGTTGTCTCAATCGGGACAATGGTGCGGTAGCCGTATGACAGGCTGTCCACCGCTGTCGCGCGGATGCAGCCCGATGTGCTGCCGCCTGTGATAACGACGGTATCAATTTTGTGAAAATTTAAAAAGCTATTGAGCGGCGTTTCGAAAAAGGCGCTGGGCATGCGCTTGGTATAAACGGCGTCAACACTGCGGTCTATCTCAAGGCGATCATCAAATTCGCTGCGTTGACTGCCGAATTTTATGTTTTGAAGGCTATCCGGCGTATCTGTTCGTGTGCCCCAAATGCCGCAATCCGCCGCATTATCCATATAGGCCACATGTGTCCAGATAACGGGCAGACCTTTGGCGCGGGCCGCTTTGGAAATATTATTGATATGCTCCATCTGGCGCGGGTCAGTGACATAGGCCGTTTTGAACAGATCGGGCCGCGTGTAGCTTTTCTGCGGGTCGACATTGACGATCGCCATCCGCTCGCCAAAGCCAAAACGCTTTCGCGCCGGATTGTTCCTAACCTCTTCAAATATCTGCCGCGCGGTCTTATCTGATAAAACCATTGTTGATTCTGT